>JAABUP010003279.1_pt1 | contig 28865 bp, 28 predicted proteins | sample 5559201 | NCBI WGS metagenome assembly JAABUP01 (sample SAMN10711887, study PRJNA513373) | rock metagenome | isolation source: Antarctica rocks | place: Antarctica | reverse complement strand
AAATGGAATCAACCTTGGATCATGTATGCACTCGTCGGCTGTTGCTCGCTCGGGGCTGCCGTTCAAGGTTGGGACGAGACAGCTGTGAATGGAGCCCAAGTGTTCTATCAGCATGCATTTGGCATCGACGGCAACGGCAGACACGATCCGGCCCTCAGAGGACTGGTCAACGCCGCCCCCTACCTATGCTGTGCGATACTAGGATGTTGGCTCACCGAGCCCCTAAATAAAGTCCTAGGAAGGCGAGGTACTATATTTGTGACCTGTCTATTGTCAAGTGGAACGTGTGTCTGGCAAGCATTTACCCAGTCATGGTGGCATCTTTTTATCGCACGATTTTTCCTAGGATTAGGAATTGGGCCAAAAAGTGCAACCATTCCAATCTATTCCGCTGAGTGTGTCCCGGCCAACATTCGCGGTGCTCTAGTGATGATGTGGCAGGTACGTCTTTTTTCCTCCAACCCTTACTCTCGGCTAGACACCAATTAATATTCTGATTTAGATGTGGACAGCTTTCGGAATCATGCTAGGTTATATCGCTGGTGTCGTATTCCGCGACGTCCTCCAAGGAGATATGGGGAATTGCAGATTCGATGCCACACCGCGGCCAAGCCCAGAGCATTTAAGAAGCGTCCAGTGTAGTCTCAACTGGCGACTAATGCTAGCAAGCCCCATGGTCCTGCCTCTTATTGCAGCAGCGTATGTCTTCACACTACCGGAGTCACCACGTTGGCTGCTCCTCCAGGCACGCCAGGGTAAGACCTCATACTATAGCAAAGCATTCCGATCACTCTGTCGTCTACGACATTCAAACCTTCAGGCAGCGCGCGATCTTTTCCTCATTCATCATCTTCTCGACGGAGAAGACGATATCAAAAAAGGGCGCAACAGATTCTTCGAATTGTGGAGTGTCGATCGAAACCGCAGAGCCCTCGTCGCCAGTCTGACTGTAATGTTCCTTCAACAGATTTGTGGAGTTAATGTCATGGCATTCTACTCCTCCGAGGTATTGAGGCCTATACTAGGTGACAAGAATGCGCTCCTTGGATCGATGGGATTTGGCATACTGAATTTCCTGTTCGCACTGCCAGCAGTGTACACAATTGACACATTCGGGAGACGGAATCTACTCCTATGCACCTTCCCCTTCCTGGCTCTGTTCCAGCTCTTCACGAGCATGGGATCGCTCCTGCACCAGGGCAAGGCACAGACGGCCTTGGTCTTGACAGGAATGTATCTTTTTAGCGTGTTTTACAGTCCGGGAGAAGGTCCCGTCCCGTTCGTGTATTCCGCCGAATCAATGCCACTATATGTGAGAGATCTCGGAATGTCAATGGCGACAGCAACGCTGTGGCTTTTCAACTTCATGCTCGCAATCACATTCCCCAGCTTCCAGGTCGCCTTCACAAACGCCGGTGCATTTGGCTATTATGCAGCGTGGTGTCTTGTTGGCTGGTTCATGATCTTTTTCTTGGTGTATGAGACGAAAGGCTTGACCCTCGAACAATTAGACGCGCGGTTCAGCATTCCGACAAAGACTCATGCTCGATGGGCTCTTCACGACGCCTTATGGTTTATCCGATATTACATCTTCATGAGGAAAACTGCGAAAAGGCCAATTCTAAGTGTCTCGTCTGAGAGCGAGGGTGACCTAGACACTAGGGCGCTTCCTCCTCGGAAGTTCTCAATGGAAATCGAGCCGAAAGAAGTTGGAGAGACCGAGCTATGATGTAATCTTGGGGAGGTAGTTGTGTGCTTTCGCCATAACGATTTTGAAGGGTCAGAAATGCCGAGGATGAGATGGATATAGAGCACATCTATGATAGGCGCGCATACATGGGTTAAGAGGCGTTCCGTCTTTACCTCCTGTAACACTAGATTTATTTTCTCGAACAGTAGTAGCAACTGACGTTCACATTGATAGATTCATTGCCATGATGAGATTAGTACTCTTCCCCGTTATGCTCTGCGCAACCCCCTTGGTGTCTGCACAGATCGAATGCTTGAAAGTAGGCTCAGTAGCGACTGCGCAGTGGACTAACGCAAAAAATCAATTTTGTACGTGGAGCGGTCTCGTTGGTAGTAACTTTGGCATAGATGCAGCGACTGGTGGAAAGTAAGCAAGAACTGTAGGATTGTGTACATCAAAGGTTGGGCTGACATTTCTTCCACCTGGCAGTTACAGTTGTAACGGACGGTATGAGAGCCTATTCGTCCCATGTCGTTAGAGTGACTATAGCTGAGCCCTCTCAGATGCGGTGCTGGATGTACGGGGATGGCCATCGGTAACGCATAGTGAGTTGTCCGCCCTTCCTTTTGACGATAATGGCAGACCTTGCTGACGCCTTTGCATGAAGCTCTCAGGATTGTTTCTCCCACGATATATGCTCGTACTTCAATAACGCAAGTGGAGGAGCCAGGTAAGACTGGCCTGCCGGATGCATGGCAAAGACCACATTTGATGGCTGCTGACCAAGTTCTTCGGTCAGAGACAAAAATTGTGGAGCAGCATTCTGGTCCGCCGTAGACGATACGATCTTGGCATACGCATATGGCTGTCAACAACCCAATCCTTTCAAACCTGCTATGGCGCCAACTGTAGAGCCAGCTTGCTCTTGACTACACATCCATCTTCACCCGGAGCGAAGTTGGACCAGGGATGTCAATCCAACACCCTTCCCGCTGTCAGGATACATGAGATCATCGGGAAATTGTAGAATTGTTGCATCTATGGCTCGACCTTCCAATTTTCATTGTGATAGATTTACCTCGTATGAAGCAGTGACGAAGGAGGAGAAAAAGGATATACACAGGAGAAATTGAAAACCCTAGCCAGCGCTAGCATGACTCAGCCTTATCTAATCCTATGCCTTGGCGCCGAACGGCCGATTTGGGGGGCGTTTCTACTCGTTCAAGATGGTTGTATAAAGACAATCTATGTTCCGCCATACTTCAGCACTATACTTGCCTGAGACTGTACTCCATAAAGACTTACCCGAGAGTAAATAAGCGATGGTCCTTCACTTCGCGAACTAAAACTTCTGCACTAGCTTGTCTTTTCCATCTACTCCTTAACAATCGTGTCAAGGACCCAGGATCAGTATAACATCGGATTCTATATCAGTACCTCCTAAGATACCACCTCCACCGTTGGTACAGAGCATGAAAGTCCCTGCTTGACGAGTGAAAGAGTCGTTGAAGCTTGAGAAGGACTACAAGATATGGGGATTCGAGCGTCATCACGCAGACTTTCAGCTCTGATGGTTGGATTTGTTTATGGTGAATGCAGTCGGAAATTCGAAAAAACCCTGCGAGTATATGCTCAATGCTACCACGTATATCACATTGGGCCTGACCACCCGAATAACTGAAGGCCATGAAGCCACGGTCCATATCTCCAGCTTGATTGACGATTGAGATGCTTTCCCATCTAGCCCTACTTTCCTATACTCGTGCCGTGACGATTGCTTCTCAGCTTGGTATTCTAATGCCACGACAACGTTTACACGCTAATGAGCCTTCCATTTCCGTGAGTATTTCCAAATGCCTGCATAACCCTGGGGTACGATTGGGACTCTGGGTGCCTTAAAGCTCATAGGGATAAAAATTACACCTGAGGCTAGAAGATGTCTTTGGAGGAACAACAAATGAGAGAGCCAAGTTCTCGGGTGAGTTGATGCTACGTGGTGTGCGCAATTGTTGTATCAAAGGAACACGTGCGGTAAAGGCTAGTCTATGATCACGGCTTTTAGATACTGAATCTTGGGCAGCGAGAAGACCTTCGGAGAGAATCGGTGGGTTGCGAAGTTCTTTTGGCCTATTAATTCTCGGAAAGGAAAGCGTGTAATAAATCTCTTGTCAGCATTCTAGGAGTCCGAGGATTACATTGGCCTTGATTGGAGAACCATTCACAAACGTTTTTATTTTCCGTCGCCTGGACAAGGGAAGGTGCTTCTTTGCTGCGTACAGTCGCTGGTAAGTAGCGACTGCTACTAGAATTACATTATGGCGTAAGACATTACTATAACATTACTGTACATCGTCTAATATGTATCCAAAGTCTCATGACCCACGACTGTGAGTGATCCTATCCACTACAACTGGCGCTAATCCTTTTTCCTCATCGCAGACAGAAACCTCGTCCGTCCACACCTCATATGCGCGCCCAGCGGGACCCGAGGTCTTGGATGGATGGCTTCGCTCACCTAGCTCCACATAGCTGTCCTTGTCTCCATATGGAGACCTCCCAAAGGCAACGCGCGGATCTTGAGCTGGATCACTCTGTTCGCTCGCCGCACAGGATGTCGCGGATTTCCCACGACCGCTGAGACCGAGTGCTGTCGAAATCTTAGGTATGAAGTGGCGGAAGAGTTGGGGTAGACTAATCATGCAACCGCAGACAATCCCTCCGCAAATCTCACCATTTCTGTAGCGTTTATTAGTAAGGATTGACATTGGAGAGGAGACAGATTTACGCCCAAAGCCCTTCGGGAATCATGTGCCATGTTACATCTCGGACGCCGACAAGCCGGACGCTTGTGACTATGCGCATAACGCTAGACAGACAAGATGGTAAACTCACAATGCTGCCGCTGCAAACACAGCGCTCACGCCTAGCTTATTCCTCAAATTCATTTGCAGCTTCCAATCACAGATGATCGGAAGCAGCAACAGAACAAAATCCGAAATTGCGTTGATCACACTGGTGGTGATGTTGATACCAATCATATCGACGCAAGTCCCCGGGATGGTCGGGTTCCAGAATTTGGCTCTGGGAATGCATTCAAAGATCGCTGCGAAAAAGATTGCTGTGTAGAACAGCACATTAAACCATATCATGAAATGACACTGGTAATAGGTAGCGCCTGCACGGGTTGGTGCGAATATGTGCAGCAGTTGTATCAGGATGGAAAGCTTGGTAATCAACACGACTGGGCAGTACATAATGTACAGATCATTGACGATCTGAGAAAATCAGCTGTCCGATATTATGAGAAGGGTCTGGAAGCCCTACCTGTAGGAACTTCATGACTTTTGTAATAGGAACGTTCCACATATGGACGGCTCCTCCATAGTTAACAGTCTGGTAGCCAACGGTCGCGAAGGTAACGCATCCGACCTGCAGTAATCCAAATTTTTAGCCATCACTCACATCCACTACGATATCCCTACTGACCCAAGCCAGTACCGACAAGTCTACCAAATATTCGTCAGCGATCACACGCCCTAGCACACCTCCAACTAAGAATAAAGACTCACAATCATCCCACCCCAGCCCAGCTTTATGAATGAAACGCTTCGTGTACGTTCTCACCAGAACTAGCAGCGTGCTCACGGTAAGAGTGATGGCCGTAGTAAGCACAATCAGGTAGCGCTGAGAATACGGGTCCTCGAAATTCGGGACAATGTCCGGGTGAGGTGGAGGCATGCCGAGCAAGTGCGCCAGCATATACGCCTCCTCCTCCGCAGGCGTCATAGCGAGGGTTGTCATTATGGCAGCGAAGGAATTGCTTTGTTGAGACAGGGGGTGGGGGAGGAAATATCGGGACTGTATTAACTATGATGCACAATAACTGGAATCCGCCATCGTCAGATCCTTGTCTTAAATCTGTCTTGCAGAAATGATCGTCAAACGCAGAGAACGCTATGAACGCTATGTAACAACAATCTTCCGTGGTTTTATCAGGCCGCTCGCACTATTCTAGTCGCTGACCACGAATACGATGGAAGGAGTGCTTTTTCTAGACCGATTTCAGACAAGGCAGTGGAGACTTAATCCAACTGGCAACCATTGCAGTATAAGCGCATGTTTGTCCGAAATGCCCGATGTCGCAAAGACGTGGGGATGCACCGGTGGGAGGCAGGTCTTTGTCTGCATTGGATGGCACGGGGGGCTAGTGGCTAGGGCTTTATCATATGCGACCCGTGCGTGCCGTACGAGCGGGAAGCCACAAGACGATAGATTCAGAACGTGGCACGCACAAACAAGCCTATCGATCATAGTTGATGTTTCCAGTTCATGGACTACTGTAAGTCTTATGAGCTGTCAGTAATCCACCAGCGGAGATACTAAAGATCGGTCTGGAATCGTTCCAGACCTTCTTCACACTTCTATCCTCGCAGTCGAACATATTGTTTATAAGACGATGGCTCTGATGCCAATTCTGAATGAACACTTTAAGTTCATGGTCGCTGCGTCGCCTCATACCACTTCAAGGAATTCGGGTTATGTACCGTACTACTTCTTTTCGAAGTACTCTTCGACGCTGTCGACCAGGTCACCCTTTTTCTTCCCAGTCACGCTTATGCCCTTACCCTGCAACCAGCTTTTCAGCTGGGTGACCGTCATCTATAACGCAAGGCAGAACGATCAGCCTCTTAATCGAGCGAAAGTCAAGCGATGTTGAGAGTTTACCCACCTTGGCAACGTTTTGGTTTTCAAACGCTTTCTTCATCTGTGCATCGTCCAAGCCTCCATCCGGATCCGCTGATTTGGCTTTCTTGGACCCTCTCACCGCAACCTCGTCTTTCCCCGAGGCAGGGGCTGATCTTTTCGCCGGTACTGCTGTTGTCGTCTCATTTTCTTGTCTCCACTCCTCGTATTGCTTGTGAAGCTCATGACCCCAATCGATGACGTATGGACCAGCTCGCTTATCTATTTGTCGATATTTGGGAATGGTCCTGTCTTCTGGCTTCTCAGGTAGGTCTTCCTCCAAGGCCATTGCTTGAAGGATCCGGTAGTGCCATTGCAAAGCGGGGTTCGGATACTTTCTCGGATCGTACTGAGCTTTCGGAAGCTGCAGCTGTTGAACGACATCTCTCATACGATCGATCAGAGGTTCCGGAGCCCGGATCAGCCTTGTCTCTGGGGTCTGTCTAATGTCGTCCGCAAACGGTAGCGGACAGAGCCACATGCCAGGTGGAATGACTTGAGCTCCGTTGTCATCCAGCTTTTCTGCTCCCGGCAATACTGCTGCGATGACTGGTGCCGCATTCTTTCGAGGGACAAACCATGCCACCGCCATCTTGTTGTCCTTGAGTAATTTTTGTTGTAGGGCAGAAAACACGCGTGTCGATCCGACGTAATCATCTTCCGACGGAGAGATGAACGTCGATGGTTTGAAATTTGCCCAGACAGGAAGCATTGAAATTGGCTTGAACCCAATGATCCGAATCCCTGGGTCACCGAAGTGACGAAGCTCGGCAACCTCTTCTGGAGTAAACAAGATTTGCTCTCCACCGAATTTGTAAGCTTTCTTGATCTCTACTTTCTCTACGGTCCTCGCAGTATCGTCGGCTAGCTGCGTCGTCATTCCTGTCGCGATCTGAGGCTTTTCACCTTCGAGCCAGACATAGCAAGTCCGCTTTGGTGTTTGGCGCTTGAAGACTATGTATCCCTTGACAGAGATGCGGAAGCCTGGTCCAATCTCAAATGGTATTGAAGAAAAGAGCGCTCTCTTCGCGACCGCCTTCGAGTTGATGGATGACAGTAATGAAGCCAGCAGCGAGATGCCATCGCTGGTTGAGGTCGCTGTGGTAGAGCCAGATATCGGAGCCGGCGCGTCTGGATCTGTTGGGATCGCGTTGTAGATTATGTCCTGTTTCTGTCAGTGAAGGAAGATACCACGGAAAACAGGTAGTGTACGTCATAGAATTTCGAGCGATCGAATTTGTGGTCTCGCTTCGAGACTGGGAAAAGCTCAATGATTACACCTAAATCATACAAGTCTTTAGCGCGAACAGCAGCAGATGATCTTGATGCTTTGTCATTCGTATGTGGATCGTCATTATCAGTGACGATGAAAAGCCGTCTGGAGGCGAAATTTGGCGCTCTAGTGGTGAAAATCTGATTTGCGCAAAAAAGCACATTTGCCATTGACACCCGCTCTTGAGAGGGCACAAGAAGCTTCTTTGATTCCGCTTCGTCTTCTACCAAGCTCTTCAAAGCTCTGACGTCATCGGCAGCAGGTATGTCGAGGTCTGTGAGCAAGTAGCAATGCGGGTAGGCCAGACCTCCTCGAGCCTGCTCCTCTTCCTGAGATTTGGATTCCTCTGTGCCATAGAGGAGCACACCCATCATGTCATTAGGATTGGAGATGATGCGCTGTTGCATCAAAGAATATGCACATTTCAAGGCTGCTGAAGTGGGTGTGTCCCGCTCCTGCTTCTTGGAATCTGATGGTGGCGGTGCCGTGAGCATTGATGGGCTGACCTCAACGATGAAGAGGACAGCATCCTTGGCTGACTTATAGGCCTGCTCCTCTTGAGTCCCTATTCCCATAAGCGCGCCTTGATAGATCTACTCACGGTTTCGTCAATCTCCTCTTCCTCTTCGTCCTCCTCTCCGGGAGGTTTCCACTTCTGCTCTTCAGCCATAAACGACTCTGTCAAAATCCGCAGCGCGTCATGAAATGATCGTTCACTGCATCACGAAGCCGACGCTTCAGCATAGACTATCATGAGCGCATAGGTTGAGAAGATCGCATCAAACAAGAAGCGGTAAGGGCAGGAGTCTCTCTGGCTGGCGGGTCGCCAAATCACGTGATCATATTCTAGTTCTCTTGGCGCTACGACTTGTGTTTTCACTCTTTGTATTACTTTGTATTACCATTCGGTAAAGTATCTAAATTTTGACTCATGTCTGGAGCTTATGGGCAATAAATATCGCCTAGATCATAAAGCTCCCTCCCTAAGGTCTTCAGCGTATGGCCGTCTCAGCATCTTGCTCTTTTGCCCTGTGCCCTTCCCAGCCAGTCATGGGCGCAAGCGCCTACGACTGTCTGGTAACTAAACCTGACGGTACGCGAATGCACATGCAGTCGGACGGTGCGACTACATTACCACATTCTCTTTAGCCTTAGGGCACTATCCCTTTCCTTGTGAGCGGATGGCTCGTGCCAGCGGAAGATCCACACATGAGTGGTGTGCTATTTCAAGGTCTGCTGAGGTTCGTCGGACAGATTTGACCAATCACAACCCGTACCATAAGGGAGGGATGATACGGCCTAGCCGGGTAAGTGGTGTTAGGTAGTGATGGTGGGGTGATGGATCTCTCGAGCCTCTGTCATCATGTTCTTGCCTGTTCCCACTGGCGTTCCAAGGGTACTGGGCAATTTTACTATTGCTCTGAAATCGCCCTACTGAGATCGTGAGATTGAAAGACTGTTCATCATGTGTGTAATGCGCAGTACCGATTCATATCACTCTCGATGCTCACCGTCTGAACAGGTCTTCCCAACCTGATACAATAAGCCCAATTTCACGAAGCCTCCAAGCACTGAACTCCATTACCATGGAGATATGTGACGTCTCAGGCGATGTTGGATTATCGGTCGGTGTATATCACGCTGGTCAAGTCGTTCATCGTGCAAATTTTGGGTATCGAGATCTTGAGAGGAAAATTGCTCCTGATAGCGATACAATATATCCCATAGCTTCCTTGACCAAAGCAATGACTGCAGCAGCTTTTGGAATCCTCGTCGATGATGGAAAACTGAGTTGGGACTCCTTAGTCATGGATGCTTGCCCTGAATTCCGTCAGGCAAACGAAAGTGTAAAGTCAGAAGCCACTATCACTGATTTGCTTGCCCACCGCACTGGCCTAGCCCGCAAGAATTGTTATTGGCATCAGTCTCGACAAAAGTTCCTGTTGCTCAAGCATGAGACTGCCAGTACCATGAGCCTTCTGGAGCAGGTTGGTAGTCTGCACGATAGTTCCATTTACGACAACTGGGTGTATGCTTTTGCAGGCATAGTCTTTGGGAAGATCGCTGGAGAGTCGCTTGGAACTTTCTTACAGAAACAAATCTTTGACCCTCTATCTCTTAAACGAACCACAATAGGCGTCCCGCCGTCGGAAAATCTGGCAAAGTCATATACAACGCTTGATGATGGCACGCCTTGGGAAGTCCCGAACCCTGAAACTCGAGACAATACTATCATGGGATCTGCAAGTGGTGGCAAAAGCAGCGTCAATGATCTCTTGCGCTTTTACAGTTCTTTTATGAGCGCTGCAATCCATCAGATCAATCATGATTGCACGACAACTGCAGGATCGCCCTTCCGACAGGCAAAGGAAATGATACAACAGCAAATCATCGCGGCAGCTTCGAATCCACATTCGCAAGCCTACGGCCTTCGTCTCGTTCTGACCGAACTGCCGTCAGCATTAGGCCTGACAGGCCTTAATCTCCGAGAACTCGGGGAAGATATGCCAATAGTGGGGCGCAACACCAGAAGTCGAAGCAGTGTCTGGTATCATAATGGCAGTCTGCCGGGAGCCTTCAGCTCTGTGTACATGCTGCCGGATTCCGACGCTGTCATTGTGGTCCTGAGCAATACTCTTGCTAGAACTGATACCCCTTATTGGCTTGGTCAACTCCTTGTGGAAAGCATCATCGGCGAAAAGCAACCGCATGACTTTTACAGATTGCAAAAAGAACTCGAGAAGTTCACTTATCCCAATATCCCAGACTGCGGAAGAAGATGGCCGATGAGAAGCCCAGCGGAATGGTCATGAAACCACTCACATCATATGTAGGCCGTTATGATAACTCGATAGGATTGTTCTCGATTGACGTGGCTATTGAAGGCGAGGGACGCCGTATGTGGTGTCAAGGGCATCAGAACGTAGACTATCATCTCTATCACTACGATGGGGACAACTTCGCCTGGGAAGCCGACCGAGACCACGACATGAAAATGACAATCTTCCCTAAATGGTATGAGAGCTTTCACATCATCAAATTTTTGGCCAATGAAGAAGGGAACATCGACAGTCTTTCGTGGGGTCATAATGCAATGGTCCCTCAAGTCGAAGTATTCAAGAAAAACATGGCCTTCCCTACCGTGACGGATTGTCAGCAGCCTTTGAGCAGCCCATTGTGAGTTCGTAGCCTTCCTCTCAAGGGGCAAAGCTGTAGCGGACATTTTAGCGAGTTTTTAGCGAAGCTAAACTATGGAAATACAGAACATTAGAACACTGTTCTGCCAAATAGCCTCTCTGGTCTTCCTTGCCCAATGACCGCAGCCGCGACGCCCAGCACATTCGGGTGAGTTCGCTTCTGGCAGCTAATGCGGATGCGGTTGCAGAAGATCCGCCGATATGCGCGAGTCATTATCACCCCCCCACGTTTCTTTCTGTCTTACTGCTGATCTCCCATTTCATCTTTCGTCAAGCATGATTCTACGGATTATCGCAGTTTTTCCTTGGGTTATCGCCGGTCTTGCCGCCTCTGTACCACTAAAGCCCTCAATTATCCAACTACCATCACAGAACCTGACAATATTATCGCCACCCAGCAATGCCACGACTTCCCTTCTTAGCGGATGGCCACCCACGCCCTTGAGACGGCATTTTGAGTGGGATACCGATATCGAAATTATCGATTGCTCGCGTCCTCCGTCAGATCCTGCCTCCGAGAGTGCCATCCTCGACGACATTCGATTCATCGAGTCCAAGGTTCGCTCTGAGGGCACTCGCCTCGCTATGATGCAAGATTATCACCGGGTCAGCGGCACAGTCGAGTTTGCTTTCCATGGACTAGCCTACTTCACCTTTCGCAAATCGGAGATAGCCATGGTTCTGGAAGCAATTGCGCAATTGACAAACTTGTATGGAGCGGCGGGACTCTATGGAAGTCTTGTGCAAGAACGTACTGATATCGCGTATTTTGAACTTGCTCTCAGAACTGCATAGTTGGCGACATAGAAGCATTTCTGCTGCCTAATGGAGCTTTTCCCCGATACTGGCCTCATTTTTTTTATGGAGTGGTGTGTAAATGAAGGTTGTAGAGTTTGAATAGTCGAAAGCAGCACATATGCAAAGTGCCTGATAACAAGACAGCACTATGTTTCGTTGCACTGATAGACTGTCCATTTCGTATGTATTGGGGTTTCGTCGTTTATGTGCTCTTGCCAGTCAATACGTTTCACTTTCTTCAATCGGGGTACTGTGTACGCGAATCTTGCCCTGATTATCCTCAGAAGAACCGAGAATTTGCCACCACTAAAGTCAGTGGATTCCGAAGACCTCGATACGGTTGTGAAAACATCACGACTGATTTTTTCATTCATATGATCTCCACACGTGCGACAAAATTGATAAGCAACTTTATATCCAAATATTCTGTCGCGATATGTTTTGACTGTGTATGCCAGGTTGTAACTGTTGGCTATCCATAGTGCCGCTTTCGATTTGACTAGGGGTTGCTGGACTTTCCAATTCAAGCCGTACACTATTCTCATAGCACCAGTACCAAGTCTTTGCTTACGACAAGCAATGACCTTTCCGTCCTCAACGAAATGCCTCTATTCTTGTCCTGGTAGCTTTCGGCTAGTGCTTTTAAATATGTATAAGTAAAGTAGTTTGGTCATGTCGCTTCTACTCGCAACTTGTGCTCCGCCTTCTCGCGCTCCGGTCTGTCAGCGCTGACTTCATGCGCGCGGTAGTCCAATGCACAGCTGGAATCGTGAATCGCCTTGCTCAAAATCCTGTGAAATTCTGTTATTGTCGTAAATTTGGATGCCACATGATTCCTGTCAAAATGCATACCGTTAATGCAGTCTAGAGTGTCGCCAGATCACTGTCCCTAGTCATGATCATCTTAGTCTGGGCACTTTCATCTCTTGCGCCGCTTGTTGCTCTGGGCGCTAATGTGTCACTCACATCTTAACCTCCTAGACTTCGATTTCCATCTTCACCCAACAGGTAATCCATTGACCATCAAAATTCTGTCCTGAATGAGCAAAGATCAATGATTGCTGACTAGGCTGTAGAAATACATCGGTCCAATTACCGGTCTTCCCTGTCCCTGGCACTGACATAGTGAGTGACTTTCCACGTCATGAGTCCTCCAGTTGAAATTGAAATTCTGACTCCCTGATACGCTCTGGAAAAGATGAAATCCATCGAAAACTTGATAGTCTTTAGCATGGCTGACTAAATTCTCAACGTGATCATCCTCTCGAAATCCTGGATCGAAACACTAGATACCTGCTGAACTATTCTCACGTCCAAGCTTGTCTCAACGAATCATTCACTGAACTCGGTGACGACGAGGGAGAGCATGGGAATATTAGTCTCATCAATGGATATTATGAACGAATCGTGCGAATAGTTGCGCTCGAAATTCAAGGTTATGGGTTCGTCATGTACATGGTAGCATCGGACGCTATAATTGGTTTGCGGTCTTCGATGCTACAAGAGGGATACATGCCCATGAAGGTTGCAATTTGGCTTCCGCATGCGCAATTTTTGGTGCATGGAGGGGGTCTGACGGTGACTGAGTGGCCTCCGAGAGATAGACCGATAACCGTTGTCTGAATACATAACTTGGACAGTACTGAAAACCATTGTCTTCTGATTACATAGCATGACCGCTGTGGAAATACAACGTATCCTTAACATTTCGTGTAGTGTAGACTTAGCACACATTGGCTTGCATACCAATTGACACCCCATCCGAATCTGTAGGATTAGGACGGCCAATTATGATCACATCTTTACGACTCTGCACACTAGACGTGGATCCAAGATTAGACGTGAACAAAAGATAGGGATGTCTTCCTGTAGATGGCTCTGTCATCTGTTTATGGCTGGCAAAATTATATCAGCCCCCCGAGAGGATGTGAAGCTTGATGCGTGATATTCCTCCGAGGATAGTCGTCCGCAATTTCTATCGCGAAGGGCTGTTCGGAAGGATCAGAGCACCACGCAACTAGGTGCTAGCTGCTACGGTACGTGACTTGCGGCGCAGCGTGTCCCGGGCACTTAGATCGCATGTTCCATGGGTCCCGACATTTGGCCCCATTGAACCCTACCGTTTCGACGATGTATTTGATGTTCCGCGTGGCCAAGAGGCTTCAGCACTTAGATTCGCTGCGTTCAGATATCTTTTACTTGAAATCGCCACCGATTTCAGTGTCCTGTGATTTTATCGTTGTAGCCAAGTGCGATGGTACGATGGGTAGAGAAAATCACAGTGGGTGGAGTATTTACCATTGGCCCCCAGCCATCCCTGATGCAAGTCTGCAGGGCCGTGCTACATTAGGCGGATTTTGGGGGGTACACTTATATCAACGCGCATGATATTCATTCCCCTCAAAATGAATGAAATTTCTAAGCCCACCCAAGTTTCAACAATAAGCCTAGCGCCTCGAGCTGATGGTGGTGAGATCGAGAGTACGATTGGATGCACACGAACAGCAAGCCCTGGTGCGCCTGCTTGGGGGCTTATCTTGTTCAGGAATACTGAAACGCTCTTTTTACAAGGTGGGAGTTACACCATTGATGCCATTACTCACAGCGCACTTAGACCTTCCGTTCATACTGGAGTTCTTGTTTCAATCTTTTGCCAAAGTGCATCTCATCTTCTTCAAAACGGACACTACAAAGTCTGACAATAATCGCAAGCATAATCCTGATGCAACAGTATAGAAGTCTTCATGTGCATATGGCTTCGTGCTGTTCCGGAAACTTTGGTCTAGGCTACTGCCAAAGAATCAGGACCTCTGGTGGAACACTTGGCCTTTACCATGCCTGGAACGCCATCCTGAGTATGCAAGTCAGGAAGATTGTGTGTCAGATGTGAGTGCACTGTACTTCGAGCTTGCTAGAAATATAGGGCACTCTCTAAATACTTGGATTGTCTTATGAACAGTCACAAAGCATGTTTCCGATAGTATCACGTTGATAATTGTAGACGTTGGCATCATCGATGGTGTAAGTTAGGCTGGTTTGATTGGCTAGATTTATTTTTTAAGTCCGGTTAAAACCGAAATCTCTTCATAGCGTCATTGAACCGTATGCCATTTCGGGGACTGGATGCTAGATTCAATATTTCAACGTCTATGTCTGATCATTCCTAACTGCGCCTCACGTTCGAAGACCGTTTCCAGAGGATGGCGTCAAGATTACCTGTATCGCAGTTCCTCAAACATGCCTCGACCTCCACCATAACCAAGACTGCGGCGACATGTACAGGACTTACGCCCTCGCAAAATGCCATCTCATCGAGAAGGTCAATGGCCACGGTCGTTCCACCAGTCACCCAAGATGCAACATCTTCGAAAGGGCCCACAGCCATGGTCTTCATGAACATGGGGGGCCCATCAACCACAGACGAAGTCGGAGATTTTCTTAGCAGACTATTCGTAAGTTGCATGCTCATAGCATCAACATATCGCCCCCCTAGGTTCCAAGCTAATACTTGCTCCTCTCAAAGGCAGACGCAGACCTCATCCCCCTTGGCCGCCTCCAACCCTACCTTGGCCCCCTCATCTCCCGCCGCCGCACCCCCAAAATCCAAAAACAATATGCCGCCATTGGCGGCGGCTCCCCTATCCGCAAATGGTCTGAATATCAATCCGCAGAAATGTGCAAGATACTTGATCAGATATCGCCGAAAACGGCCCCTCACAAACCCTACGTCGCGTTCCGCTATGCCAATCCGCTGACCGAAGAAATGTATAACCGATTATTGGAAGATGGCTTTGGAAGCGGGAGGGGAGGACGAGCGGTCGCGTTCACGCAGTATCCACAATACTCATGCAGCACGACAGGAAGCTCACTGAACGAGTTATGGAAGTGGAGGAATCGATTAGAAGGAAAAGCGGCCACCGGTGTAGAGCCAGAGGGATCGATAACATGGAGCGTGATTGATCGATGGCCCGTTCATCCCGGCCTCGTTGAGGCCTTTGCGCGCAACGTCGAAACACAACTAGCCACGTACCCCGAAGAAAAGCGCAAAGACGTCGTTCTCCTCTTCTCAGCCCACAGTCTCCCCATGAGCGTGGTCAACAGAGGCGACACCTATCCCGCAGAAGTCGCAGCCACAGTCTACGCCGTCATGCAGCGTCTCGGCTTCAAGAACTCATACAGACTATGCTGGCAGTCGCAAGTCGGGCCCTCAGCATGGCTGGGCGCACAGACGAGCGATACGGTGCAGGAGTATGTGAAGAAGGGACAGACGGATTTGATACTGATACCTATTGCGTTTACGAGTGATCATATTGAGACACTGTTTGAACTGGACCAGGAGGTTATTCATGAGGCTGGCCATCCGGGGGTGAAGCGCGCGGAGAGTCTGAATGATAGTCCGGTGTTTATTCAGGCGCTGGCGGATGTGGCGATGAAGCATTTGAGGAGTGGGGAGAGCTGTTCGCGGCAGATGGGGCTGAGGTGTCAGGGGTGCAAGAGCGAGAGGTGCTTGGAGCAGAAGAAATTTTTTGTTGGACAGGAGAATTTGTTAAGCGTACGTTAATCTTTTCAACGTGTGCATAATTGAGCTTCATGACCATAATTCAGATCTATTCATCCCCATCTTCATCCTCCTCCTCACTAACTTCCTCCCCCGCCTCAATCGCCTTCTCCCTCCTCTTCTTCGCCCTCTCCCTCTTTCTCTCCAGAATCTTCCTCAACCCCTTCGCCCCATTAAATACCCCCCCGGTCCCAGCCCCACAAGCCGCACACGCCGGATTCTTCCTATACCGCTGCAACGCACACGCTTCACAGAAATAATGCCCGCACTTCGTCACAATCGGATTCGTGTAGCTCTTCTTACAGATAATGCACGCAAACGGGATTCCCTCCAGCGCCTGATCCTCTTCCTCGCTGTCCTGCGCATCCACTAGATTCTTGGCCGTTTGTCCACCTTTCTTTTTGTTTTTAGATCCAATCTCCCAATCTCGATCCAGTTCCCAGCCCTGCTTGTAATCCTCGCGCGCGTGCAGGAATTTGCAACTGTCCGAAAAACCGCAGAAGCCCGTTTGCTTGTAGTCTTTGCAAACATCCGGGGCGAAGTCGGTGACTGTGATGGTGCGAATGTTTGTGGGGGCTTTGATGGGACCGACGGTACGGGAGGTGGCGTCGGGGTTCTTTTGGATGTAGGATTTGTAGTTTGCAGCGCCTTTGTAGGTGCCATCGTTTGCGACTTCAGCTTCGGAGCTGAGTTTTGGAGGGCGGGCGCGCGTGGTTCCTAGAAGGGATTTTGCATCGGGATTTGAGTCGTCGTACCAATTTGAGGTTTTGGTGGCATCGTTTATTTCTGAGATCTGGGCGGATCGGTCGCCTGCGAATGTGGTGGTTGAGAGGTCGTTTGGAGTGGATTTGGCGGCGGTGTTTGAGGACGCGGTCACGATGGCGGTTTTTCGACGACGCTTGATACGGCGGCCTTCGTCCTCAGTGGAGGTGTAACCTGATTCAGAGGAATCTGAGACGGGAGGTGGAGTGGCGGCTCGTTTGCGAATGTTTTTAGTACCGCGCTTTTTAAATAGTGGTTGTGCGGCCTGGGGAGCTTCAACTGCTGTGTCCATGATCGCTGGCTGTTTGCTTGCTAGGCATGCAAAGATCGGTAGACGGTGGTTATTGGAATTATATCAAGCCTGATCAAGCCTGCAGAATTCGGCCGAAGATTGATTTGTAAGCTGCTTTCAATAGGAAAAGCTTGTAAGAACCATTATTGAAGTTTGGGCTAGAACGTGATCATAGGATTCTGTGATTTCTCACTCTAAGAGCGGACTGGAAGAGATGAAAATGACTTGCAATGCCCGTGAGTGGATAGAAGTGGAGATTGCCTTTCTTAATGATAGGGCTGACGATCCCGGCTTCTGTACCTTAGTTTACGCCAAGAATCTGACAACAACACACTAGCAGGTTTAAGAGAAATCGACAACGCCCGCGTCGTCACCATCACCTTGTTTACTCGCACCCGTAAAATAGGACATCCTCGGACGTTGATTGTTGAGAAGTGGAAGCGACTGTTTGAATCTGGCCAAATCCCTTAAATTGGTTAGACGCGATTGACTCTAAGAGCCGCGCGTGTTCGGACAGAAACATTCCAGTGGTCGCCAATCGCAACCATCCGACGGCTTCTGTTTGCCTCCTATCAGATGACATAGAGCCCCAGAGCGAAGAGGATATTGTTAAAACCTTTGCTGTATTGACTGGTGGCGATTGCCATGCTCTTTTCACAGGATTAATCACACGCTTAGGAAAATTGCTGGCCACAGAGGTGGTGTTCAGAGTCCGACAAGATGGCGACATCAATTGGCGACAGTCCCCGTCAGCCGATACCAATCGATGTCGCCAATGGATCTCATGAGGAGAAGGACCCTTTTGCAAGCGAGACTCCGCCCCCCCCCCATCCGCATCGATTCTCCTCTTTCGATACTCAACTCTTTGCTCTGAATCACCCATCTTCATCCCCGGCGCAAGCAAAGAAGGCCTTGGAAGTTCACTTGGCTGAGACTGATAGGAGGATACAAGAGACCTCAAAACTTGGTACCTCCCTGGTGCAGCAGCGCCAGAATCTCTCTCAAAGGCTGCGGGATGTAGGATCGCAAGAGGAGGACTCACAGATCAGTCCTGAGCTGAGGCAAAAGCTGGTTGAGATAGAAAAAGAATACAACGAAGTTGGCAGACAAAGTGCACGGGCGTTCTTAGGCCCGAGAACAAGCTCTCAAGGAGAAGGACCAAACACACCATTTGCATTAGATGGCAGGGTAAGTTCTAATAAAGTCCAGTGGTAGACATTTATTAATACGGAATCGCAGAATCCTGCAAGCCCTACAAAATTCTCCAGCCAGGCCACAGATTCACCATCGAAGGTCAACGTCCCAAGGAAACAACGGAACCAGGCATCTAGGACAGATGACATTGAGTTCGCAGCTGAGATCACTACATCGCTTCTCGGCCAGGTAAGGCACTTACAGGGTGTGCTCGCGGAACGAGACGAGGCCCTCAAGGCTGCAAACTCCGACAAGTCGAGGCTGGAATTCGAAGCTGAAGGTTTCTCACAGCGCTTACGAAGCTTAGGTGAGAGCGAACAGCGCTACAAGGACGAGAATTGGAACCTTGAAACTCAAATGCAAGACATCAGTGCAGCGTCCAAGGAAGCAGCTGCGCGAGAGCACAAACTACAGCAAAGCTTATCATTTGCAAACTCTGAGAAGAACGCTGCCCAGCGAGAATTAGATGATCTGAAACAGGACCATACCAAAGTCACCGAAGACTATGCTTCCGTGCGCAAAACTCATGAGTCCGAGCTGGCTAGCCTGCGGAAAAATGTAAACCTATGGGAAACCGAAAAGGGCGTGCTTCAGCGAAAGATTGAGGAACTGACATCTCAAAACCGTGAGCTTGCAAATGGTCTCGCAGGGCGTTTTAGAGATGCCGAAATGCGCCCAGAAGCGGACGTTGGTCAATCCGAAGATCTTTCATTGGATTTATCCGAACGGGAACACTCCCCTCCTCCTTCGCCGACAAAAGGTGGCCATAGACATTCTATGTTAGAGTCAGAAACATTGAAAAGCTCTCTACACCACGCCCACAGGATGATACAAGGTCTTAAGGGTAATGTCCATCGTGAGAAGTCCGAGAAGCAGGATTTGAAGCGCTTGCTGCAGGAGGCCAGGGACGAACTAGAGATCCGAAAAGCTGAGCCGAATGAGAAGAGATTGAAGGCAAAGTCACATACAGATATTAGGAGAGCTGGCAGGCCTGGTCTAGGAGCTGCCAGGAACAGCAGAACTGATGTCATGGTGGATGGACCGGAGCATGATCCTGAATGGGAAGATCACAATGGAGAAAATATACCCGTCCGTGGACTTGGAGCTAGTGCTGTTCAATCAGGGATGTCTGGAGGTGCTAGCAGATTTGGAGACAGTAGCGATGCTTACCAGACGGCCAACGAGACCGAAGATGCTTTCGAAACGGCGGAAGAACGGGACACCACTGACAACGACGCTTTCCAGACAGGGGCTGAGAGTATGGCTGGAGACAGCAGTGATAACATGACGGAGACTGAGGGTGGTGTAGCTCGGAATGGTACTGTACGAGGCAAAAAGCCATCTACCCTCGCGTCCGCAAAAGCTGGGGACAGGCGGTCAATTCAAAGTACTGCGTCGACCTCTGAAGACGAGCCGGACTATAGCGTTCACACACCAGTGCAAGGCCAGCCGCAGAGATTCCGCTTGAAAGTGAATCGCAATGCTCGACGTTCGCGCGCCGGCAGCGGCATGATTGACAGTAGCAATCCATCGACTGCCAAGAACTCGCCAGCCGGTTTTGTAAATGGAGATGGCAATGCCAGTCAGAGCCTCTTTAATGAGCTTGAAAACTTAAGCGGCGATGATAATGAGGGAACTCCAAGCAAGGGCAGTATCAGCTCCCCAAGATCTACGCAGTCTCTTCGGCGAAGTCTTAGTGACAAGAGATCGTGGACAAACATGAGAAGAAGCCCAAGCTCGCAGCCGTCGACGCCAGGGATGAGACCCAGTACTATGGTTTACACAGGCGAAGCCCCCCCAGCAGTGCCCAGGCTGCCGATGGTCAATTCCGCTATGATGACAGAACCTTGGGAGCCCACTCCAAGCACTCGAATTGTTACCAGTCCGGATCCAAGCCCAGAGTCCTCGAGTAACCTTCCAGCAAGCTCTACGGCAGCTATAACAAACAGAATCTTTGGCGGGACTCCCTATACACCTCCCGCTAAGGACAATGCGTCCCAACCCGCCAGTGGCTCCCGCTTTGCTTCAAGGTCGTCATCCACATCCACTCAGCCTCGTCCAGTGTGGGATCAGCCGCTCCAGATGTTCTCTGGCGCCATCCCCGGACTTGGACAAAGCACAGACTCGACACCGTTGTCAACCAGGTCTGCAACATCGCAGGTTCGAGATGTTCCAGATAGTGTGTCAGATACACAGCGACCACAGGGCTTCTCTAATGACTCAGGATACGCTGTTGGAACGCCGAAGCACAACAGAGAGCCTTCAGCTATAACACCACCCAGCACAGCCAAAAGGCCCCAGGCAGCGCTTGCTTTGTCGCCTATACATAGCCTTGATACGGCTCCTATAAATCCTGTCCATAAATCTGCCGTTGGTGCCACGGGCCATGCGTCTGCGTCGACCGAAACGGCGAGTGGACCGTCCGAAAGCACGCACGATGAATCGCAGGGGAGCAGTACCGGTGGTATACTTGGCTCTGTTTTCGGCTGGAACAGGCGAAGATCCTCAGCTTCAGCACGCGCACCGCATATCGCTGAAGATGAAACTAGCCAACAAGTCGCCACAGATTCGACCACCAAGGAGCACAAGACACCCCTTGGAGAAATGCCTACCAATATCGTTACTCCGAGCCCACGCAGTCGGGAAGTCTCTCAAACTAGAACCAAGTCATCATCGATGTACATGGCCGATCACGGGGCCCAAACTGTTCTGTCTTCAGAGCAAATCGATACACTTCTTGACCAAAAAGCTACACCACCCGTCCTAGATAACCCAAGAAACCCCGCAGCAGCAGCATTGAAGCCTTTATCGGCAATTGGCGCCGTCTCTTCCCCCATGCAAAATAATCGTACCGTGGAAAGCTCGGATACCGCCAAGGGGAAAGCACCTGAGATGGTGACATATAAGGACTCTCTTGGCAAATCTTTCAAGCGGCCCGCCAGTGTTGGAAGCATGCGTCCACGAACAGCTCAGACAGCCCAGTATCCTCCACTGCCACCTGATCACCAAGAAGCAATCGCTGCCGCCGCTTCAAGAGCGCCATCGACCGAACCCAATGGAGTAATGGGCCCACCACTTGCGCCAGCATCTGCTTATATTTCCAAAACCGCAAGATCTCGGACTAGCAGTCGACCCCAGACGCCATCGCAACAAGGCTACCCAAGTCCCTCATCGAAAGATGGTACGACGCCTAGAGCTGGTCGCTATTCTACGACTCGAAGTCAAGTGTCTCGTCGGTCTTCTGTATCATCCTTCGCGTCGGAGCTTGACGAGCGATTCAACATCCGTACCGATGGTATGCCAATGCCTCAAGGTGTTTCCCCTAATACCGATCCTCGCATGATTCAAGCCATCACCCAAACCATGATCGGCGAAATGATGTGGAAATACACCCGCAAAGCAGGCCGTGGGGAGATGTCTTCTACCCGGCATAGGCGCTTCTTTTGGGTCCATCCATACACCAGGACTCTCTATTGGAGTGACCGCGATCCCGCTTCCGCTGATCGAGCACAGCTCAAGTCGAAGAGTGTAGCGATTGAAGCCGTGCGAGTAGTGACAGATGACAATCCCATGCCACCTGGCTTACATCGCAAATCTCTTATCATAGTCACTCCAGGCCGTTCAGTCAAGTTCACCGCACAGACTTCCCAACGCCACGAAACCTGGTTCAATGCGCTGTCCTATCTGCTTTTGCGCACCGGGCTGGAAGGCACCAATGACGCCGGAGACCTCACAGATGCAGACATCGGCGAATTCAATCCCGGCTACAGTCGCCGCACATCACGGTCTCGCGTCTCATTAGCAAGCTTCAGCAGCAAGCGTACCCAAAATCGACAAGACCAGTCTCGCCTCTCCGCCCGTGCCCCACCTCCCGCAGCCTCAGCAGGTCAAAGCCAATACGCCTCACTTGAACCGCCCACTCCAAAAAGAAGTAGCGTCCGAAGCCGTATCTCCCGCTCACTTTCACGGAGCAGAGCCAGTAAAGTCCCAGAGCCCGCTCTAGAAAAATACACGAGCGACACGAATGCCAATGATAAACATGGCTCTGTCGCTAGCCGTCGCAGCACTTTCATTGGCTCGGTCCGCAATTCAATGCGCAGCCGCTCCAGCGTCCGCCAAGAGGACGAACCGCCGGAGCCGGGGGTGTTGGAGGGTGGGAGGAGTGTGATTAATGCTGCGGGTGGAGACAGCGCGGAGGATTTGAGGAGGGTCATCGAGGAGCGGGAACAGGGAGGGAGGTTGGAAAATGTGAGGAGTTGTTGTGATGGTATGTTTTCCCGTTGAATCCGTTGTATGAGATTTAAGATTGAAGAGAGAGCTGATGATGTTGTGCAGGTCGTCATGACGTGGGCTTCTTGTCCAAGAACGGTCGACATCACAGTCATGCTGGATCGTCGCATAGTGTGCATACGCATCGGTCGAACTCATTGACGAATTTGGCGTTTAGTTAGGAAGGGTCAAGTACACAGATATGTCTGCGGGCTTCGCTACGGAGCAAGTTATCCTTAATGCTGGTAATGCTTGGCATAACACACGCGCTCTGGGAAGAGAGAGCCATGCACACAGCTACTTGCCTTGACGGGCTTTTTTCCTTTTGTTGGACGCGCTATTGATGATGATAATATTGAGGGATGTATGTGCGCGGTTTAGTACATAATAACACCGATGGCTCAGACGTAATTCAAATTGTATTGCGAGATGCTACAAGCTATCTACTTTCTCGTTTCCGTCATGCAAGTAGCACGTCTTTCCATTTAGAGCAACTGATTGAGCCACATCTGTCTCCGTCATTAAGCCAAAGCCATTTATTCATACACGTTTACGCCAACCCCTCCTTCCGCTTAAAGTCCTCATAACTGCACTCCACCCCATCCCTCCCGCACCCAAATAAATCCCACGCCTCCTTGCTCCATCGCGTCGCCATTCCGATATTCTCCCGTTGTGGTGCTATTGCTTTCTGGTTGGAGTTTGGGGGTCGGAGGATTGGGGCGGGCGTGTGAAGGGATGTGGTGTCCGACGTTGATTTTTTGAGTGGAGAGCGCGGTTTTGGGCGGGGAGCAACGAAGGCGGGGAGGGGCTTTTGGTGGGTGTGGAGGGAAGAGGGGGCGTTGGTTGGGGAGGGCGGTCGGACGAGGGCGGCAAGGTTTGGTGAGTGGGGGGTTGGTGATGGTGCTGTGGATAGTTGGGGGTTTGATGGGGTTGAGGACTGTGTTATTGGTGGCTGTTCTCGGGGAGGCTTGCTTGGAGGCAGTGGCTTGGAAGGGAGGATGTTTGGAGATGGCGGTATGGTGGATGATGTGTCTGGGACCGGAATGCCAGGTGAGTCTTGCTTTGGAGACTGTATTTTCGAAGTCTTGATTTTGGGAGATATCTCACCGTCAGCTGGAGTCCTCATCGAATGTAGTACCGGCGACGCCTTTTCAGGCGGGTGTTTTTCCTGATCGACTCGAGTTTGTGTTTGAAAGCCAGGAGAGGAAGGCACAAGAGTCGTTGACCCAGCCTTGGCCGGCGCTGGAGCTTGTCGCGTTTTGTGAGGAGGTGTAGATGGTATCACTGAGGCTGAGACCTCCTGTCGGTCAGCATCAGCTTCCTCATTTAGTAGCGGGCCTGCGGATGCTGGAGGACCAGACCGACGAGAGGACGGAAACATTATTTCGTCCATCCTGGATAAAGTGAGTGCTGTGTCATGGACCATCGAGGGCGCTTTCGGAATGTTCTGTTCTGGGGCTCTTCGATGGTGAGGAGGCTTTGGTCGTCTTTCCTTTGACGAAGGCTTAAGAGACTTGGTGGCCTTTTCCTTCATCCCATGGCGGTTGGAAGGTAGATGGTCGCAGTCATCCTCAGAGACAAAAAGACAGGACGAAGTATGCTCTTCCTGCAACACGTCTTCGACTGCATTTCCCCGGGTCGCCAACCTCCCGTTGTATCTATTCAAGCGATCGGCTAGTCGACCCTGTTCTTCCTCAAGATATTCGGTCAAAGTGTCGTCCGCACGTTTGGAAGCTTTGCTAGACATGCTCCTCTCGTCATCTTTTCGGCTCACACCATTTTCACAGCTCAGCGAGCGTTTTTCCCGAGGCCGTTCTTGAGGCAATAGATCCCTATACATCAATTTCTTCCGTGGCTTTTTCGAGACCATTTGCAATTTCATCCTTTTCTTCGGCGATTTTGGAAAAGACCCAGACTCCCCATCCGATAAAACCTGGCTTGATTTGTGAGAAGAATTTGCTAACCCAGACTTTGTTGATGAGACGTTGGCATTTTCAACTATCGCCGAGCCAAGCTCGTGAGGATGACCCCTATCGGAAGTCTGTTTGACCTCACAATTTATTCTTTGCTCCTTAGGAGCTCTTTTATTCCTGGTTGACTCAAGCATCTTCGGTTTTGAAGCGGGGCTAGGCTGTTTTCTGGTGGCTGTTCTGTTCATCTCCTTCTCTCCGGCCGCTTCAGAGCTGAGTTGCCTGCTTATCCGAGAATTTGGCAGAGGGTGTCCTTTGGGCTTGGGCGTTGTATCCATATCGCATTGTATAGGTCCTTTTGGACTTTGATGTCGGTTCACTTGCGCAACCCTGTTGATCTCCGCAGGGGGCACTCTCATTGCAACCGGAGTCTGGAGGACAGGTCGCCCAATTCGTATCGATCTCCCTTCACCATTGGCCTCTATAGCCTGACGCTTGGCGGGCCTTTCACTTTCCCAGTCAACATTCTCAACTTCGTGGCGTAATTCATGAGGAGATCTCGTGGGAATTGTGGCCCGTCCAATCGGTCTCTTAGGCGTGCCTAATAATGCATTCAACGATTTTGGCCGTAGCTGGGATGGTTGTGAAACGGGTGGTCTGATGCTGGCCGTAGACCTCACAGATTCTACAAGCTGACGCCTCGGTGGATTTGTTCCGCCCACGGCCATCACGTCGGGTGGCTTCCTCCTCTTCTCTAGTAGTTCCGTCAAATCTGTTTCTGTCGTGCCAATGGCTTCTCCCACTTGTACAAGGACAGGCTTCTCAAGCTGCATTTCATCACCATCCTGAAGCACGCAATCTTCCCTCCAGTGCTGATCGCCAATAAAATTCCTTGAGGGCGAATCATAGACCATGATTCGCTTATTGAAGGTATGAAAACGGAGAAAGCCATCCTGCCATCTCTTTTGCTTTCGACGGAGATCGAAAGTGAAGAGGCACTGAAACTCGAGGACTGGGGCGGTATTCTGGGTTGGAGGTGCGGTGAGGTTCTGGGTCCGTCGCACGCCAGTAGAGGTAATGGGCGTGGATAGCATTGTGAGCTCGAGAAGGCGAGCGCCAGGATGGCCCTGTCAGATCCAAGTGCATCTCGTAGCAGTGGATTATGCGGAGGACTTTAAGCGTTATGCTTCGAAGATTGACATGCTTAAATCGTTGTCATTTGTGAAGGGCGGGCGCGTCGATATGTCAATGCGCGCAAAAGGCATCACGTCAGTCACGTGACATGATTACTTTGATTGACCTCACACTGCATCCGGTTCTCCTGTTCTTCGCTTGAATTTTCCGCAAGTGACTTGGTGGTCTGTAGCTACTTCAATCGTGAGGATCTACCAACTACAGTGGGGATCCCTCTTTGCAAGGTCCTTGCCTATCTGGGCCATGCAACCTGATTACAAAGGGAAGTAGCTGCAGGAATGAACATCAAGGATGGAAGATCTTTTGATATATCAGGCTATTGAGGTGCAGATCTCCATAGCCTTGTGCGCATAGAAACACACCGTAAGCCAGCGTCTCCCTCAGCCTCGTCGACCTGATTGCCGTCCCACTAAACCGCAAACTAGGCATGAATGGAACCCAGACGACAGCGAAGACTGTAGTCTCTTCTGCAAGATGACTGTACAATGTGCTTTGATGCGTGCGCTTTGGCAGTGATGTATGCCTAAGTGCAATCTGACATGCATTCCTCCTCGGCTTTGATCCACACCACTTCACATTCTCACCAAAGTTCATCGCGTGGACTACCCCCTTACCAATTTCGGTTCGTTTCAGATGTCTTTGTCTCGCTTTCAGATACCCTATCCCCTGCTTCGAGTAATCTTTTTCGATCTAGAAGCGCTCCATGACCTTAACAGGGTACACTCATGCGGCATGGATGACAATATTTGAGTATTATCATCGCAGATCCTGCCGTTTACATAACGTTGCAGATGTTTGCACGTGGCACACAAGGATGCCAAAAACTCCGTCAGTCAAACGAGTCACTCGAAAGGGCGCTAGCAGGCTCGAATCCTTGGATATGAAGTCTCAATCCTTGGACTTTGGAATTCTCTCCGGGCTACTGCCACCAATTTTTTTACGAAGTTGAGGGTTCGGGCCATACTTCTTTCGCACAGTTTTTTTGACAGGAAATGAAGGACTATGGGATCACCACAGGAGCTAGGGATGATGCCGGCTTCGACTCCACCGCCAGGACTAGAGTCAAACCTTGTCAATCCAACAGACCACGGAGTGATATACATTGTTATCGGTGCAATTGGCTTAGCTTTGGTGACTCTCTTCGTATCACTACGCGTGTACATCAAGGTCTGGGTATTACAGTCAGCTGGCTGGGATGATCGTACGTTCTGACCTCACAGTGACGAAGTTTGCAATCTAATGCTGTATTAGTCGCCTAGTCATGAAGCATCTTTCGAATTAGGCTTATTGAAAATTGATGAAGATTCTCCGAATAGCGCTTACTAGCCTGACCTTTCTTCGTAGGTTACTAGCAATCAGTCGCCTACATGATAGCTTCTGACTGCCACCACCATCAGAATCAATGCATGGTGTAGGCAAGCACATGTGGGATGTTCGCCTTGTGGAATTACCTTTCATCAACAAGGTTAGAAGGGACGATGTTCTCGTACTCGCAGCAGTAATCGTCTTGATCGAGAGTGTAATCTAGAATACAGTACAGTACGACCGCCACGAAGCTCGATCCACCGACATATTTTCTCACAAAGCTTTCTCTTTTGCTACTCTACTTTCGGCTGTTCTCGCCCGACAAGGTCTTCAAATACCTGATATTAGCCGGCATTGCGGTCTGCTTCGCAGTCTATACAGCCGGCATGTTCTGCTATATTTTCCTCAATCCCTGGCTGTTGCCGAAAGTCAACGATGCAATGGGTGCTTTCAATGTTTTCAGCGATATCTACATTTTGTGCTTACCCATAACCGCCGTAGCGCGGCTTCGATTGCCGCGAGTTAAGAAGTTTGGGGTTATGTTGATCTTCCTCTCTGGAATCTTGTAAGCTAGCTCCTTTTTGGCCGAAAATGTCGGTACTAAAGCTTGGGCAGCGCCTGCGTAATGAGCATTTTGACTCTAGTCTACCGAGCAACGTTTAAGGATGATCTTGGATCGGATCTCACCTGGGAGCTACTTCCAGCCAAGATAGTCAGGCAAGTCCCGAAGTCCTGCAAGATCAAGTCTGTACACTCATCTTTAAACAGCACCGTAGAAGGTGACGTCGGTATTATGTGCGCATGTATGCCGTTCTTTCCTGCGCTCGCCAAGAATTCGCCCTCCATACAACGTTTCCAGCCCATGATTCGCTCTCTACGATCTCGGATGACAAGGGATAAGAATACGGAAGACACTCTTTCTACCACACAGTCAAGCCATCTGCGTTATTTCCAGCCTCGTCGAGCGGAAGAGAGTTACATGGAACTTGGAGAAGCGAAAGCGTTGAGTGAACCTCCTCGCCTGCAAGGTTCGAACCCGTTTCGGACGGAGTTCGAGGGTTTTAAGAACGATAGTTGGTGATTGCGGCAATGACTTGGAAGTATTAACGCGATGTCCTGTTTGAGGAGGTGCCTGAGTAGTTGATATTTTCACTGGTCTCGTTTTCCTCAGAGATACTTCGGTAGCTAAAAGCCTCTCAAGAAGAACGACTGACAGCTACTTAATCCATGCTACCTTAGAAGCCAACAACCTTAGCTACTTAGCTGTCTCGTGATTTTATTTACGGCTCGATTCGTAACCAAGATTAGCGCCCTGAGAGCTAGTCTAACTTTAAAAAGCCTAGCGACCTTCTAATTACCTAAGGTTGATTTGATTTAATTGTTTATACGCCTACTCTAGTAAAACTATATTACTAATAAGGGTGTTCCTTATGCCTTCCACCCCCGAGTATTAGACGTGCTCGTTAGCCGCTAGAGAAACCGTTAAGCCTACGCTCTAGTTAAAAACTTCCTCTTAACTATATAATTTACTAATTATTAACCCCGCGGCGGTGCCGCTAGGTCCCTTATACTACGGTAGGAACTTATATTAGTTCCTATTCTTACGTATTAGTAAGTTATAGTCCGAACTACCGCTTTACGGCCGGTAGTAATTAAGATAGTTAGATTTACGCGGTTAGT
>JAABUP010003278.1_pt1 | contig 28877 bp, 20 predicted proteins | sample 5559201 | NCBI WGS metagenome assembly JAABUP01 (sample SAMN10711887, study PRJNA513373) | rock metagenome | isolation source: Antarctica rocks | place: Antarctica | reverse complement strand
AATCTAAAGGCCGGCAAGTTCCGATTGGATCTAGGTACTCCGTGGGAAGCTTTATCATAACAGAACAGCAGTACTAGTTATTATGATGCGTGGAGCTTGTGATAACGTCGACATCTCTAATGCAAAAGGTCTCTGTGAGGGTCTTGAACAACTGCGGACCCCAACCCAGAACTGTATTTAGCAATTGTGTGAAATTCGGACCAGCCTTTGGGTTATGAACATTGACCTTCAGCCCCTAAATGTGAGGACGACGAGAATAATATCGCGGTCCAATCATGTCTCGCTAGAGATATTTCGAACTAAGAAAAGCAGTAATCTTCATATCTCATCATCGTCATCGTCGGCTGTTGAAGCCATCTTCCTACCGCTGCCATTCAGCTTCTGCATCCCGATATCATCCCGGCCAGACATTGCGATGGCTTGGCGACCAGTATCCGAAGATTCTAAGAATTCTCGCAAACGCTTCTTTCCCTCCTCCAGTGCCTGTTGTGATGCCGCATTGGTCATCTTGAGCATCGGGCCCCAAAGATTGAGAGTGTAAGTCACATAGGCACCGACACCAAGGAGGATCAGGAAAATGAAGTAGACGGGATTGCGAAGGACTACATGAAAAGTCAGCGCTACTAAGAAAGGCAAAGAATTACAGAAGGACTCACCTGCAACTATCTCATTCCAACCAAGCGCCAGTAACAGACCGTAGAAATAGAGCGGTACTTGTGTCATTCCGCCAATAGCGCTCCTCTTCGCCTCCACGTAAACTCCATCTGCCATCTTCTTGAATCGTACAGTAAGATCCTGTTGCTTCGCCTCGCTCAGGATACTCATCTCTTCCTCAAGGCTTTTTCCCTCCTCCTCATCGACACCGCCGATTGGCGCCAGATCCTCTTCATCAGCAGGCGACACAGACGCCGGAGCGCGACCAATCCAATCGTCAAGTGGTGGAGGGGAGGAGGTTTCTAGGACTCGAAACCGCGACAGAAGCGGGATAAGGGTCAAGGTCGACTCACGAGCTTTCGTGTACACGCCTTCGATGTCGTCTGTCGGCCTCCATATTCGCGGGACCCCAGCTTCGTCATACCGAAATTTGTCTTCGAAATTCTCCCGTAACTTTAATAAAAGGTTTCCCTCCATCACTTCCTCGTCGATCTTAGCCCTCAGTACTCCCCAGGACTTTCTCCGTAACCTCCATAAGCCAACATCCACTTCCGCAGAGCTAGCGTCGAAACTCCTTGCTCTTTCTGAAAACCTGCGCTCGGCCTCTTGCACCGTCATAGTGAAAACATCCCATATCCTATCCCAGATATCCTGCTCGGTAGCCGACTTCTCCCCGTGCTCCGATAACCCAGATCGACTACGTGCAGAACCGAGTGCATTGAACTCCAAGCCAACCGACTCCCCAAGTCTTGACCTAACCCATCTTTCAACCCGCGTCGCCAGTCTTCGCATTTCTTCTCTCCTTAAGCTACCACTCACTTCATCAAGATCCTTCTGGAAGAGGACCATCTCCTGTTTGTAATTGCTCCATAGTGCACCTTCCACAACCACACCTCGAGCTTCCTTATCGAACTTGCCAAGGGCGGTCTTTTTCTCCCTGTCGACGATCTCGGCAAAGTCGTAGCTAGCGCCTTTCTTCTGGCCTGTCTTTACAGCTGCGCTGACTGCTTTGGTGAAGTCATTGACACCAGATTTGTGGGCGGCAGTAAGCTGGCCGAGAAACAAGGCTTTCAGTCTTTGATCGATTTTGGTTTCCAATTCCAATTTCTTCCTCTGGAAGACGCCCTTATGGTATCTACTCGCTTCAGTCTCGAAATTTTTGAGGACTTTCATCCTTGCTGTCCTCATCGCGGAGCCCAGCCCACCCAAAACCTCCGGCTTGCCTGAGCGAATAGCTTCCGCTTGCTTGTGCTCAAACGGCAGTATCGATTCGTCGAATGCAATCAACACTTCTCTCATGATCTCATCACATCTGAACTGAGCCAGGAGCTCTTGTTGCGTCGGCAAGTCCAAGTCTTTGTTATTGACGATCTGATCCCACACTCCCTGCGCATATACCGAGAAGCCATCTGCAGGTATCCGTCGATGATACTCCGGCAGGAATATACCGCCTTCGAGCTGCTGGTCCCCACGTAATCCTGCGTTCGCGGCGGAATCTCTGAAGCCTTCTCTGAATCTGGTGCTTAATCTATCCACCTCGGTAACAAATCTCTCAGGCTGGAGGATTTTGTGAGGCAAGGCGACAAAGGCGAAGTCAAAGTAATCCTCAATCTTGGACTTTTCCAACCCAGGAGGCTTCGACAGGGAGGACCAGATGCGCGTGAGGTCTTGAATGAGAGTGTTCCGTAAGTTGGAAAGTGGTGTTGTACCTAGATGATCGCGGATGACGAAGAAGAGGAGAGAACGTGGGTTTGAGCTGCTTTGGCATCAGTCAGGGAGCATCTCTTCTGCGCCATCCAACGTACTTGTTGTCCTTCAAGAAAAGCTGCAGATTAACCTCAAACACGGTCTTGAGTAATCCCATATTTGCTCCTTGATAAAGCCCAACCTGATGCTCCCAAATGTTTACTATCAACACTTCGCTTGTTGCCAGTGCAAAGAGCGCGCTTTTCCGTTCGAAATCTTGGTCCTCACCCCTTTCCCGCCCGTCAGTCCCTTCAACATCCATGACAAGGATATTTTCTGCCATCTTCTTTGCGCCTCCATCTGCGCAACCCCTTTTGTTCTTCGACATCCAAATCCCTTTTGTAGTCTGCCGTCGATCTGCCTCCGACATGACCCCGAATTCGGTGCCGAAAAGGTGATTTAGAAGGGTAGACTTTCCTGTCGACTGTGAACCAAACACAGATATAAGATGGTAGTTGAAACCTGCGGGAGTAATCTTCTCAAGGGTCAAGTATGTTGAAAGCTTCGGACTAGATGATCACCGGCTTCAGCATGCTTTCATTCCTCCCGTACAATGACAGCATGAAAGCAGTCGTGGCTTACTTGAACTCCTTATCCTCATCGATGACTTGTATACCATGTTCATACTGCTCCTTCGAGGGTGTTTGTCCCACAGAAGCAATATGCCCATTGACTGTCATGACGGAAGGAGCTGTTGGGTGTCTGTTGTTGATCTGTGGCCGATTTTCTTTTCCGTTGGGCTGCGTTGAGGACATTTTGCTCAAGAACAAAAAGCGACAGCTATTATAAAAATGTCAAATACGACGAGCGAAAGCTATAGGAGGGGCGACGTCGAAACAAAATTCACTTCAGATAGATGGATCGCAAACTGGACTTTGCGCTGCACGCACAGGAGAGCAACCTCGCTTCTGCGCGCATGGGGAATTATATGTATGTAGGGTCGGGATCCTGTGACAAGCCCACGTCATTGTCTACATCTGTGCTCTATCCTGTACACAACCATTTGATCTCGCGACCTCAGGCTGATTCGCAACTATACCCCTACTGGACTTCTTCTTATCTACACAGTCTTCCGAGCCAGGGGAAACGCGAAAGTATTAGCACGATGTTCAAAAAGAAGCCACATGTATTTAGATATATATGGCCCATACTGAGCCATAGAGTCACTGACAGAATCAAAGATCAAACCTTTATCGCCTTTAAGATCCTCAGACCGTCGGAAAATTGCGGATCAGATCATTGTTGATTTCCATCTGGAGCTCTCCAGCGTGGAGAACGCTGAAGGGGACGGAGATGGGCAAGCAGCAGCAGGCATTGGTCTAGGAGCCTTGCGAAGCTCGCTATTGCCGGAGAACTCTCTGTCGGCCAGGTTTACAACCACTGCTGGACCTGAACTGAAACAGGTGTCTGGAACGGTGTATGTGGGCGCATATCCCGGTGAAGTGCAAAGAGTCCTTTGGATCAGATTGGAGGAGAGGGTGTTCCCTACAGGTCAACCTTAAAAGCTTCTTTGCGCATTTCATAAGCTGACTTCGTCGGTCTCTGAAGTTTACACACTCTGGCATAATCCTCGCCTCGTTCCTTTACTACACACGCCTTCAGTCGTGCTACAGAAACTGCGCGGAGGTGCCGACCTCATGACTCCTGGTCTCGCTGACGAACCTCCGTTTCCCAGAGAGGCAAAGAAGAACTCCATTGTGGCGATTGCCAGCGTCGAGAAGCCCAGTGTACCAATGGTAGTCGGGGTTTGCGAGATCAACGTTAGCGGCTTGCAAAGGGTCCAGGGTGAGAAGGGGCGGGCCGTACGCGGAGTGCATTGGGATGGAGATGAGCTGTGGGCTTGGAGCACTGGCGATAAGACCGGAGGAAGTGCGCCGGAACATATCGACGGTTGGGACGGCGCTACAGAGCCTCAAGATGAGGCAAGAGACCTCAAGGTTAATGAAGACGGGAGAAATTCTCAGGAATATGATGGTGTCCCGTTGGGAAACGGGAATGGCGTAGGTCATGCTGCTAAGGGGAAGGGATACAACCAATCTGTAGATGGTGAGAATGGAAATGCGTCTGAAGGAATTGAAGTTGAGGATAAGGAGCTGTCCACCAAGGGTATGTTAACCGTGAGGTTGATCAAGCACAGGATTCTTGGAGCGCCTCAATAGACTCTAGACTAACCCTTCAAATCCAGAGATTGACGAAGCTTTCCGAAATGCTTTCTTGTTTGCTATACACCATCATAAAATGACGAACAAGGGAGATGCGAACCATGGCCTTCAATACCCGATACCACAATCACTCGTCATCTCGAACCTAGTCCTACCTTTTTTACCCATTTCTACACCTGCCCAGACCTCGTCACTACAACTGAAGAAGACCAGCTGGAAGTCTCCCAGGAAGTTCATCAAATATCTTGAGAAAGAGCAGATAGTCAAATCAAAAGATCGCAACGGTGGAGAAACCGTGATTCTAAATGTGGACTTCGAAGATCGGGCAGTCCTTGGATTTGTGCCATACAAGCTGCCGAAGAAAGAACCCGCTGGACCGGATGAAGGTGGAGGGAGGGCAACCTCCGCTGGAGGTAGGACCGGGGATGGCTCCATAGGACAGCAGTTGAAAACTATAATCCTGTACAGACCCAAAGAAAAACTGGAACCTCTTTTCAAAGCAGTGAACCACAGTGTCAAGTCCCTTTACCTCGCATCCGAGCTTCGTCCAATCATTACAGCCTACATTGAATCTGAGGAGTTGGTCTCTGCTACCAACAAGCGTTTAATCAACCTCAACCCTATTCTGGCCAACGCAGTGTTTGATGGTCAATCCCCAATTGATCGGGAGGTCCTTGCCAAAGGCAACGTACCTCGCGACGTCCTCGTCGATCGTGTAGTCCAGACTTGCTCGCCTTTCTGGGCCATCCTTCGCGGTGACGAAACGAGAGATGACGTAAAGCCAAAAGCAGGTTCACCGCCCAAAATCCAGATCGTGTTGGAGACTCGATCGGGAAACAAGACAGTAACAAGAGCCTCGGGTGTAGAAGCTTTTTACATCAACGCGCAGTCATTCGCGGAGGAACTCCAAAAGACCTGTGCAAGCTCGACCAGTATAAATCAGCTTGTTGGATCCAGCCCGAAAAACCCTGTCAAGGAGATACTGGTTCAAGGGCCACAAAAGGAGGCCGTGTCGAAAGCATTGGAGAGGAGAGGTATCAATAGGCAATGGATCGACGTTCTCGACAAAACCAAAGGGAAAAAGAAGTGAACGGCGTGGTATATGATTCTTAACTGAATTCAGTGCCACAATGCCAACCATCCTCAGAACCAGACACGGTCCTGTTAGGCGATGCGAGGCACCATCTTCCGAATACTGACTGGTAGATCGAATTTCTGTGAAGATGTTCGACCCGGACAGCGATACTTCATGCATTCATGGATCTGAACTTACGGAGCACCCCATCGTGACGTCTCCAGCACTGGATTGGAAGCACAGTTTGCAACTCCCTCCACTTGACACTCTCAATTGCAGGACTAGATTCTCGATGTAGGACTCACGTCGAAGGCTTATCGTCGATGGTTCTTTCTAGGAAGACGACATTCCGAGTCATGGAATTTCATCGCCACCTCGAGCTTCCTGCAACCTGTTCAGACTACTCGCCGACACCTTTTGGCATAGAGAAGTCACTGGATGGTTATGGTTCACTACTGCGAAGTTGCAATGACCACACGGTCTCGATTCATGTATTCACAATGGCAAGCTTAATGCCATTCTATTCACTTCTCCAAGAACAGCGTCACGTACTCTATACGAAGCTGCTATGATACATTATTTTTTCTTCTCCAGACCATTGACCAGAACGAAGGATTACTACCTTCCGCTGCACGACGACTTCTCCTAAACATATCAAGAAGTTCCCCCTCAAGCCTGAACTGATCGAACGCTCTCACTACTTAACATTACTAATCCCGTTGGTAATTTGTTTGTTTGCCTCGAATTTCACATGCACCTGCCATTATTTTCAAAGACATCATGATGCTAATGATGGTTGTGACGATAGTAGCAGCGCCTGCAGTCATATTCCTAAGGACAGCCAAGACAGGGTGCCAGTCGGTGCTGGAATTGCTTTTGCAATAAACATCCTCACAGTCCAAACCTGAATCAATACCTTCGACATACAACGAATCAACAGCTTACAGAACTATGCCAGATACAGGCGAATCTTCCTCTGGAGATGGTGCGCGTGCAATGGAGGATCATGATGCCCAGGTAGCGCGAAGAATGCAGGACATGCTAGACGAAGAAGCTTCACTAGAGGCGGTAAGCAAGCTGAGGATAAAGGAAGAACGAACCTCGTACAGAAAAAATAAAGGAATGGAAATGGAACACGAATTCAGTAAGGGCAAAGGCAGAGCTAGAGGTTATGACGATGACGACGGCAATGGTAATGGGCGCCCTCCCAGAAGCAGACGCGTAGATGCAGTCAACTACTCTGGAACATGCGATGACGCAACATCTGTAGTTAACGGTAGAGGTAAGTCTAGGGAAATTGAGCCTGCTACAAGCCGGGATCCTTCCCATACCTCCAACTCAGCGTACGTCGGCTCGACCGGCTCGAAACGCGAACATTTACAGCAACTTCAAGACAGTCTGGGTGTCCTTCAACAGTTCTATGCTGGGATTGTGAGTACGACATGTCACAAATGTCGCTCATCCCTGAGCCCATCCCTGGAAGTCAAGACCTTGGTTGGAAAATGGGCAGAAGCTGCAGGACCAAAGTCGGCAAAACGTCAAAACAATTCGATCAGCGCCATCAGGTGCGACAAACCAGACTGTGGAGCCGATACATGTCTTGGCTGTGGAGAGGAACCGAGAACAGGGATCAACACATGCGAAGTGGACAGCCTCCTGCTGGATTGGTGCTGCGATGATGGAAGACTCTTTGCTATATGGCTGTTCCTTGCTCGTTACGATCAAGTCGAGCTGCAGATGCAAGCCAAGCAGGCTGAAAAGGTAGCAGAAGCACAAACAAAGTCCAAGGGATTGCGAGAGGCGCAGGACAGGGGCGTTGGCTATGCCGCATACACCATTGCAGATCAGCGGGAGCTTTTGCAAGCGCTATACTACGAGGGACACCGCCCTGGGGCAGTAAGATTTGCTGGAGCCGGTCCATCCGCGATGGGTTTCAGAAGCGCCGATGAGAAGACAGATAACCTATCGCGGCAGATTCTGAGTTTTTTATTCGAGTTATTACCATCTGCCTCGGATGAAGCAGTGTCTAATTTCGACATTATACCGCCACCATCTCTAATCTCTATGCTTCAACTTAGTCTTCTACTGGATAAGCTTGCGGAGCTCCTCCGGAATGATTCCATCAATGACTTGACTAAGAGATCCAGTCTCTATTTCGCCGCCTTTCGTTTTGCTGAAGTTCTAGGCAATCACCAAGCAACAGTAGGACTAGTTGCCGACGAGCGATACAGCAATCACCAAAGTCAGGGTCTCCAGGCTCTATCAGAGGGCGACAATACTCCTGGCGCTTCCACCAAAGCTCCGGGGAGGTCCAAAGATGAGGAACTGCTTGTGGTTGATGAGTCAACGCAAGGCCTGACTCCCGCGCTCGTTGGTCGCCTTCAAAACCTGTACAAGCAAAGCCAGATTGTTCTTGCTCAGGCTATGAATGTGGAAGATGCGTTCAGGAGCAAGACAGGACAAGTGGCGCTTGACTTGTGCGACCAGATCGTTCTTACCTACACCAAGATTACCTCAATGACAGGAGGCCACGAACAGATATCTGACCAGGTTGCTCATAAGGGAGAATGGGCTAGATATCATGAAGAACATGCTCTTGAGCAGACCGACGATGTACCGGAGTCATTCCACTACCAACGTGGGCTGCGTGAATTACAGCGCATGCGATCCCCACCAGTCGGCAGAATGCAGTATCTAGTCAAAGAAATCGCGACACTGGCGACCTCATTGCCTGAAGGCATCTTGTCAAATCGTGCCTCTCAACTCCAGGCGCTTTGAAATGTCTCATGCTCGGGCCGGAAGGGACGCCGTACACAGGAGGATTGTTCGAGTAAGTACATTGCGGTGTACAAACCGCTCAGCGATTAAAACACTGACTCTGCTTATCAAGGTTCGATATCTTCGCCGGGGCTAACTTCCCAATTGAGCCTCCAAAGGTATTCTTCTGTACCACTGGCGGTGGCCTCATCACATTTAACCCCAATTTATACGAAGATGGTAAAGGTGAGTTCGAGAGTAGGCCCCTATCAGAACCAGCTGACGACGTTCTCAATCAGTGTGTTTGTCACTCATCAATACCTTTGATGGTCGACCCGAAGAGAGATGGCAGCCCAGAAAGTCAACCATCATCTCAATTCTAGTAAGTATCCAAAGCATGATTTTATGCTCAGAGCCTTGGCGCAACGAGCCCAGCAACAACAACGCCCGCGATCGCTACGCGTTAGATGCCTGTGAAGAATATAATATCCAAAGACAGTGTCTTACGGTTCGCTATGCCATGCTCAACTGGCTGACCTCGGTGGTCAAGCGGAGAGGATTGTGGGATGACATTGTCAGGAACCATTTCAAGGTCAATGGCGATGAAATCTTGAAGACTGTTAAGCGATGGTCGAGGGGGAACCCCGGGATCAGAAGTTTCCGTGAGCAAACCGCAGAGCTCGCTGCCGTAAGGACCTATCGACGCGGAGGAACGGACTTATTGTCAGAGCTTGAGAAGCTTATAGATAAGACGCGATAGGCTGGATATCGCCCAAGGAAGTTCCAGGTTGTTGATCTGGCTCCATAGCCCAGATTTGGGCGTACGACTGTAGTGTAGGTCCTTGTACAATATTATGGCAAGGAGGGTTTGTTCCGGGGTTTCCAATGGTTTCCAGCGGACTCAGTAGTCTTGTTTGCATTCTCCTCGAGGAGCATGAATACAGGTGTAATTATCATCTTTATCCCAGTGTGTTCTTCCTAGGTTACTATTGTTAGGCATACCACCATCCTCCAATTCAAGACGTCTTTTCAGATTATTACGACACAGGTCATCTTAGCCAGATACTCCGCACTATCAGAAACCACTGTGACGACGGAGGCGGGCCCGTAGCAGTTGTTAGTATTTAGAAGGGTTATTGCGGCTTTCGCGAGTTGTTCAGACCTGAAGTCGGCAATCGTCTTCGATGATTATAGTATGGGAGCCGGTAGTCATACACCCTCCTAAGGTAGTCGTACACCCCCACAATGGTAGTTGTACACCCCTTTAACCAGATAGTAGTATTTGAAGGCTGCTGTTCAGAATTTTACACAGTAAGATCAACTGAAGTTCAGATTGATGAATGTAGTGATCAGAACTCAAGAACAGCGAAGTTGTCAAGCTTGTGAAGGTTGTAGAGGGCATGAATGTGGTGAGTAGACAGTTACACAGTCACAGCAGATTCTACAGAAGATCTTTTAAGGGATTTCAGCTTTTGAGTATACTATTCAGCCCTAATATTGTTTCTACAGTTTCAATATATACTCTTCTACATGCTATTTCTCCTTGATGTGAAAAACACATAAAAACACGTCAAAAATGTGAACAATAGCTATTATTACTACTACCTGATTAGGGGGGGTGTACAACTACCATTATGGGGGTGTATGACTACCTTAGGAGGGTGTACGACTACCGGTCCCCTTATAGTATGCGGGATCGACGGATAAGGAGGCCCTGCACAGAAAGGGCAATATTATCCTGGCCACCCTACGGATCCGTTTGAAGCTTATCCTGACACCCCGCGCTGATTAAGCGAAGTTGCTGCGGTTGGGGAGAAATCCAAGTATGACAGCACAGATTCAATTGGAGCAGCATCTCAGGTCTAGGTCCAGGTCTAGCTTAGGTCCTGGACCTTGGAACGCCTCGCCCAATTAGAAGATGGCAATCACCAATGTCTTTCCATATCTAGTATTTGGGGGATCCGCCGACGTCCGCGCAACTCAGCCTTGCAAGAAACCCGCTGTTCAAGTCATGAAACCCACGGATTATACAACGATAATAAGCCTCTGAATAAACCTACTCTTTGGGCAGGCAATTGGCAAAGAGCGCCGTCGATAAACATCCGAGCGACCACTATGCGAAAGAACTCAGTTGATGCCTCCGCCGATGCGGCGTTGGCGAGAATGGGATATAAGAGCGAACTGCCTCGAAGTCTTAGCATGATGAGCATTATGGGACTGTGAGTATAGTCTATGGGCGACCTCCCTAGCACGATGTCTTACTCTTTTGCCATAGATCATTTGCTATCATTGCGTGTCCGTTCGGACTTTCCACCACGCTCTACATCAGCCTGACAGATGGGGTATCCGTAACAATCATTTGGGGCTGGGTTTTGGTGTCCTTGATCTCCCTTGCCATCGCTGCCTCTCTCGGCGAGATCTGCGCCGTGTACCCAACCGCTGGAGGTGTTTACTACTGGAGTGCAATGCTCTCTACCAAAAAGTGGGCTCCCTTAGCATCTTGGATTACCGGATGGTTAACACTCGTCGGCAACTGGACCGTAACAACCAGCATCAATTTCTCCGGGGGGCAGTTGATATTGAGTGCGATAACGTTATGGAAGGTGGACTTCGTCCCCAACGCGTACCAGACGGTCTTGATGTTCTGGATGGTCATGCTCGTATGCATGCTTGTGAACATTTTTGGCTCCAAGTACTTGGATCTGATCAATAAGATGTGCATCTATTGGACCTCGGCCAGTGTTATTATTATTTTGGTATGGACTCGCCCCTTGTCGGCAGTGAGACGCTGATGAGGGGAGAATTAGGTTACTTTGCTCGTTATGGCTCCAACGAAGAGAAGTGGCGCATTCGTCTTTGGGTATTTTGATGCCTCTGCGAGCGGATGGTCAGTGGCATTTCATCTACTTGTACGAAGTGGTGATGAAGCAGCTTCATTGCTATGCCCCGCTTCTGATGGGCGAGCTGACTAAGCGAGATCACATAACTCAACACCATTGGGAGACTCCAGCTAACGCGAATATTATTAGGCCAGCAGGATGGGCTTTCTTTGTTGGTCTGCTTCAGGCAGCGTACACCCTTACTGGATACGGCATGGTTGCCGCCATGTGCGAAGAAGTTCAGCATCCAGAGCGGGAAGTTCCAAAGGCCATGGTGCTTTCCGTGGCTGCGGCTGGAGTCACCGGCGTACTATTTTGTAAGCATCTACTGATTGTTTGCGAAGGCGCAACTGATGTGTTGCTTCAGTGGTACCAATACTATTTGTGCTGCCGGACGTTAAAATGCTTCTCAGTGTCAGCAGCAGTCAGCCAATTGCCCTGCTCTTCAAAACCGTCACGGGTAGTGCCGCTGGTGGTTTCGGCCTCCTGTTCCTCCTGCTAGGGGTTCTTTTCTTCGCAGGGGTTGGGGCACTCACTGCTGCTAGTCGCTGCACCTACGCCTTTGCAAGAGACGGGGCAATTCCCGGGTCTCGACTTTGGTCTAGGGTCGACAAGCGGCTTGACGTGCCACTGTGGGGTATAATCTTGTCTACGGTTGTGGATTGTCTTCTTGGCCTTATCTATTTTGGATCCACGGCTGCCTTCAACTCCTTCACCGGCGTGGCGACCATCTGTCTATCTACATCTTACGGCATTCCGATCCTGATATCCCTTCTGAGGGGCCGGAAACTGTTAAAGCATTCTTCGTTTTCACTCGGCAAATTCGGTTTCGCGATCAATATTCTTACCGTATGCTGGATCTGTTTAGCCGTTATGCTCTTCTGCATGCCTGTGGCCATACCGGTCACTGCTCAGTCCATGAATTATGCATCTGTTGTCTTTTCTGGCTTTGCTTCCATCAGTGTAGCTTGGTATTTCATCCGCGGAAGAAAGGCATTCTCGGGGCCACCAGTGCAGGCCGATGTTTCTCCAGAGGCTATTGGTGTTATGGCAGGAAAGATAGTGACGGACGGGGAGTCCTCGCCGACGGTGAGCAATGAAGAGAAAATAGCGCATATAAAACATGGAGCCGGTCATACTCCCTACGACATAGGAACGCAATGAAACCTTATATATTGCTGCAATGTATGTGAAACCATGATAGTTCAATGTTAGACGGCCAACTACAATGATAGACAGCAAGCTACAATAATGAAGAGGTTCATACTACAACATTGTACAGCATGATGTGATGGTGGAGATTATCACTATTCTCTGAGCAACATTACTTTATGGAGTGAATATGAGCTGTTCGCTATGCTGATCCATTGTGTTTGAGGAAGGCGTAGTTCGTTCTTTTGATTGTTCAGGTGAGCCATAAGTGACAAAATGGCAAAAAGCGACCTTCAGCAGCGGCATCAACAGCAATCAATCGTTAATGAGGCCCTAAAGAACGATCTTCGAGGCATCTCTTGCTTGTCATAGCATGTTCAGTGTGCAGACGTGAGGTCTGCCAGTGATGGCTCTGTAGCCTCTTGTGGCTCGTCGGAAGGTCAGATAATAATGCGCCGTTCGACGAAGGAACTCCTCGCCTTAAATTCCAGTCATGATTGAGGTAGTTGGTCAATGCAGCTGACTCTGTTCCTGATTCGCCGCCTATCCCGGGCGAGGCTGAGGCATCTCATCGCTGATATTGTCGAGTCCGCAGAGCTACAGTTTTGGAATCGCGGTTGCTTGACTTTGAGAAGTTTCATTTCCACTGTGAAGCTGTCCGCTCATCTCCGGGATAATATGAGAGCACGTTCTTGCGGGTGATTACTTTATCTACGTCCCTGCTCTGTATTCGATTCATCTCACGTTAGGCGATCTTACTGCTCTGTCTCAACTATCTGCACGTTCATCATGGCTTTTGTCAATCTGGTCGAACCTGCTTCGACTCGCCCTCTGTCCCAGCATAGTAAAACCACGGACCTGGGGCAGACGGCTTTTGGTAGATTCATGTCAGTGCTCGAGAATGGCGTAAGCTACCCTCATACCCTGCTGCCTCCCGCAATGTACCGTGCTGGTCGCACCTCGTTCTGACGTTGGTGAGCTCCAGATGATTCGAGACAACTTTACTACCTCCACCTGGCTCTGTCTCGGCGCCTGCCTTCAGAGCATCCCTGTTACTTTCTCTCTCTAGCCGGATCTATGCCCTCCTCCCGGCATTTGCGATCCTCGCTTTTCGCATTGGCGACGTGCTCTTGATGAGTTTGGGTCTGAAACGCAATCAGTATATGAACGGGGTGATCCTCGGAAAATTCTGCGCACAGATTCCGGATCGAATGGCAAGTTTTCAGGGAACCCGGCAGACTCGGAGGTATGCGTTATGATCTTGGGCGTGAGGTCAAACCAGTAAGTTTTGACAGTGGTTCTGCTCTTCTGACACGAACATACTGGAGGTGGGCGATTTGATAAGAGCCATGTGATAATAGCCCTCTCGGGATGTTGGCCCCTGGATACAAGGAAGTTGCGGATCATTTCAAGAGAATGGTCAAAGAGCTTGAAGCGAACCCAGAAGAACATGGCTGTGAGCATTACCACTTTTCTTCTCAAATATTTCTCAACAACTTACGCTCCCAGTTGGCTAAACCCCTCACAGTCCTCGGCATGTCCTCTTGGCTCAACTTCGGTGACCGCACTGCCTCCAACGAACTAATGACTCTATCGTACTACCGCTCAGCTGCTCATTTGCACCACTTCGCACGCGGTCCCAGCCATCGCGCGGGTTGGAACTGGTGGAATAAGATGGTCAAAGACCATCCGCATTTGGGGACCATGCACGAAGTGTATGCAGTGCCGAAACAGGGGTGGGAGAGCGTCTACATCAACTATCACCCCACCGGTCTAGGTAAGTCCCGAGAAACTCTTGAGAAGCTTCGTCCAGAGGAAACGGAACCAGGTGCTGACTGCGGATATCTTTGCTAGCCGCGACAACGCACATTGCCAATGGTGCAGAGGGAAAGGATACATGGGTGAGCCCGATCGTCGACTCCCGAAAAGGGCGTTTTAGGTCGTCTGCAGGGCGGATGGGTAGGGGCCGGGAAGATGAGAATGAGAGTGTCGCTGAGGACCCCTATGCGCAGTAGACACTCGGCGTCATCTGCAAAGAATGGGCTGTTTTCCTTTCACACTCTCATCATCATTGCGATCTATAATATCAGGCGCTCCTGAATAGTTCAGCATTGATTATTTGGCGTTACGGTACGGCAGGACTCAAAAGATTGTAACTAATCCTGGCTACTCCCAAGCATGGCATTCTCCTCGTCCCACCAGCCCCTAAAGACACGCAATCTCTCCGTCCTCTCATTTGCTAATCTTCTGCCTGTGCCTGTCTTCATCATCGACTCGAGTTTCTCCAACTTGTCCGTAAAATGCTTGATCGTGCCCTCGAACCCATCCTCCCTCCTCTTGACCCCACCGAACGTGAAGGTCCTCCCAATCCCAATCGCTCCGATCGCATCCAAGCGATCCGCATCTTGTACGATGGCGAGTTCGGGGTGGCGTTGAAGTACGCCACGGACTCCGTCTGGGTTCCGTATCTCAGAGCTGTAAGAGACGTTCTCAACGATTATTTGGACACAGCGCGCCAGCTTTAAGCCGGCGCCGAATTCGAGAAGGGCGGATTCTGCCGTAGTCACCGCATACTGGCCAGGTTCGACGTATTTTGTATCGCCTACATCGTGGAGCAGAGCAGCCAAAGTGACGACTGTCTCGTCGTAGGAGATGCTGGGGCTCGCCTTGAGTTCCTCACCCAAGATGTGTTGTGCTAAGGTAAGAACTCGAAGAACGTGATGATAGTCGTGGGACGCGTCGTATGGGGACATGTAGTCCTTGACGAATAGATTAACTTTCCTAAGGAGGTTTTCAGTAGAGCTAGTCGCGTCTTCCATGATGTATGTCGGTATAGATGGCAGTTCTTCTAAGTGTGCTTGCTTTTGACTATAGATCAAAGGCACGTTCCTCGCCCATGATAGAGCAAATCCCCCATCAGACTAGATGACAAGCCAAGCCTTATGGCAGGTCCAAGAGACTAGATTGTCTATTCACCAGAGGCCCTTTTCATGCATTGATTGCGCAGAACGGATATCGGGTCTGACCATGAGGCTCTGGACTAACGTCTTTGATACAGTAACGACAGGCAGAAGAAGGATTATCGTGCAGCCTTAGGACCAGGAAAACCGTTTTTGAAAGAAAGCACGTATTTGGTATGGTGTAGTGTACGAGTACACTTCACGTAACTTTCCTACTATCATTCCGCAATAATATAAGCGTGGACAGCCCTAATGACTCCCGCCGTACGAAAGGGTACTCGTAGTAAGGTAGGCAGGTACTCATGGGCTAGAACGGGCTGGGCAAGCCTTAAACATCGTTTACTAACCTCGGCCTCGTACATCCCGGAATGCGGAGAAGATAATGCGGGGTGTGAAACCAATGCCGATTGTATAACCTCGATCTTGTACGGGGAGCCCATAGTTTCTATTCCATAGCAACAAGAGAAATATCCTAATCCACACCCAGACCGTCACAATGTCCGACGGCAGATCATCCGCACAGAATCGATTGACGCAGGTCAAGGACTTCTTGACCTTCAACAAGACTGCCACCACCCCTCCGTTCGATCCCGACTCCACAAGATTTCCCACAAGGAAAGAGCTGCCTGACATTCCGGGAGCACCTCCGGGAGCTGCGTGGGTTTGGGGCGAGAATGACTACGTATGCTAAATCTCTTTGCAGTACGAAGTGGAAGGGCTGATCAGCATATTAGATTGGGCGAATCAATCTCCTGACGCCGACTCGCGTGAAGGCTGCTTCCGCAGAGATCAGGACGGGGGAGTTGGTAAATTTGAAGTATTGAAACCATCTATTGTGGTCACAACCGCTTTGCTAATTTTCGACCACAAGCCTGCCATTGAACGTTCCGGAAGTACCAGCCTTTGGCCGAGAGCAGTTCAGGCATGAGATCAAGGTACTGGCCGAGAATGTTGCATACGATGATATATATCATCTAAACACCCAGAGTGGAACGCAGTGGGATGGGTAAGTCTACTGTCCAAGGCTATAGTGACTTAATCTAATATCTCTTCAGTTTCCGTCATGTGGGGACCTCTAGAGTAGTGCGTTGGCCTGCCTTACTGACAATGATATAGTTTGCCCATATCCAGACAGGCACCTTCTACAACAACACCCACGGTGAAGACATTATGGGTCCAAAAGCCAACCACAAATGCTCCATTCATCACTGGGCCGAACATGGAATCGCCGGTCGAGGCGTGCTCCTTGATTACCGTGGGTACGCCCACAAGAAGGGAATTCAATACGATCCGTACGATTACTATCCAATCAGCTATGAAGAGCTGTATCAATGTGGCAAAGATCAAGGCATTGATATCCGTCCTCAAGCTCAAGGTGGAGATATCCGAATTGGAGACATCCTGATGATCCGGAGTGGATTCGTCGAAGCATACCACAGCAAGTCGCCTGAGGAGCGTACAAAGATGGCCTTAAGACCACATGCCATTGGACCGGACGATGGTCAGAGATGGGCGGGTGTAGCGCAAGAGGAAAAGGTTCTGGACTGGCTGCATGACAGTTATTTCGCAGCTGTGGCAGGGGATGCACCTGCCTTTGAAGCTTGGCCAACCCATGAAGGTAGGGCGTGCAGTACGTTGGAGGTAGGAGCTTTCCGCTAACTTTTAATGTCAGACTATTACTTGCATGAACATATCCTTGCTTTATGGGGGATGCCATTGGGTGAGATGTTTGATCTTGAGAAGCTTGCCAAGACCTGCCGAGCGAGAAATCGATGGACCTTCTTCGTTTCCAGCGCGCCTGCTAACGTTCCTGGTAAGTCAGGAGTTCCCACTGACATCGAAGTAATCTTGCTAAAACGTTGATTACCAGGTGGTGTGAGCTCCCACTTGAATGCAACTGCAATCTTCTAGATTGTTGCGCAGTGCAGTGCTTGCTTGGGTCGAGAGACGGTCTAGTAGACCATTGTCCAAGATGTGAATTACAATTCCAATATATTACAGTTTCGGAAACCTTTCTTTCCTCGGTCCTATGTACCCAAACAAGTATGCTGCAACTTTCCGCATCTGGATCTCTTCCGATCCTTCCGTGATCCTATACCTCCTATGATGCCGATAGATATGTTCAAAGGGTTTATGCCTGCTATACCCCACTCCACCGTGTACCTATAATCTTCAGTATCTACCCTCGTTGTACGACTTTTGAAAAAGGAGCCTACCTGGATAGCCCTATCCGCACTCTCTGTGCATAGTCGGTTTGCCCAATAATTGCACATGGACACTTTGTCGCTGAGTGTCTTCTCAATCTCCTGATGGGGCATACGATCCATCTTCCAGGCTGTCTCCCTCACTAGCAGCCGTAGCATTTCTGCTTGAGTAGCCAACTCCACCAACGGAAACTGGATGGCCTGATTCGAACTCAAGTCTTTGCCAAAAGGCTTCCGCCGCCTCGCATATTTCACGCTCTCCTCGATGCAAAACACCGCAGCGCCTAGACTCGATGCTGCCTGCCTGATGCGATTCTCATGCACGAAAGCCTGAGCGACCGCCAAACCTCCGTCCACCGGGCCAAAGATGGCATCCTCCGGGACCCAAACGTTCTTAAAGGATACGGTGGCGTGATCGGTCGGCATATTGAAAGTCCACTCATAGCTCTCGACCTTGACACCCGCCGTCTCCTTCGGCACGAAGAAGGCAGATATTCCCTTTGCATCTCCATCTTTTCCACTCGTCCGCGCGAAGACGATGCAGTGGGAGGCTCTATGCATTCCACTCTGCCACATCTTCATCCCATCGATGCGCCATCCTGCCTTACCCTCTCTTGTTTCCCGCACAGCACGCGTCTCCATACTAGTAGCATCACTGCCATGATTAGGTTCCGTCAAACCGAATGTGAAGGAGTATCTGCCCTCCAGCCTCCCAGGTATGAATTTCCTCTTCTGCACTTCCGATCCAAAGGCCCTCAACATGATGATATCCGGGAAATTGCCAACGACACTATGCTCGTTCTGCAGATCATTGAAAAGCCCCAAACCCTTCGATGCCAGATGCTCTCTTATGACTGCCATCCACAGATTTCCACCCCCTTGGCCTCCGTATTCCTTTGGGAGGGAGAAGCGCCAGAAGCCTGCTTTGTCTGCTCGATGGCGGCATTCGGCCAGGAGATCTTCCCAATCGTCTCTCGGCAGACCGCCGTTGTCCCAGTCGGTACGGGCGTGCTCCCGGCGATGATCGAAGAAGCGTTCATTGTCGTTTTCGGCTTGGAGAGGCTTGATGTCTTGGTCGATGAAGTCGTCTAAGGACTTTAGATACTCGACCAAAGCTTGGGGGAGGGCAAAGTCCATGCTGTCCAGATCAATTTGCAGGAAGAAAGCTGGGCGGTCCTTTCAATTCAGGAGAAGACAACGTGGAGATAGATTCAATCGCAGCGATTTGACCTAAGCTAGGTACATTTCATCCAGCGATGCTCTCCTGTATTCCTTCAAAGCTCCACATCTACGTTACTTAGCCAATTGGGAGGACGAAATAACATGCGGGGCAGCAACTCAAGATACCGAGGGTTCAACAAGGACGGAAGCGAGGGCTGGAGTTCCGCATCGCCATTGAAGATGCATGACGTGTGCCGAAAGGCATCATGGGCCTGCGATACCACGCAATGGTCTTCAGCACCTCCTATGTGGTCTCAATGACTACATAGGAATTCATATTCCACGGCATGCTTGGAGTTAATTGCTGTCTGTGCACCTTGAAGCTGAAGTACAAAAGCTTCCTGCAGCTTCACGGCTAAGACGGCACATTTCCAAACATCTTTGAGCTTCGGTCCATAAACTACACAAAGGGAATCTCAGTCAGGTTTTCAAGCCGATACTCAGTGGGATCACTTCGACGTCTCTAAACGCCATGCATGAAATCATCCCGTTGGCCTTTCATTTCTGTCAGTCCTTGCATTACTTTTTGCATCATTACACTGCAGCTCCCGATTGACATTTATCTCTCTATCTGCCGTCCTTGTAGGAGATAACCTCTGGTGTTTGGGTCTCTTCTCAACATAGTTGCTGTTATGACCACCCAACCAAAGATTGTCCTGGGCTACCTGGAATTATGACGGATATCAAACATGAAAGCAAGACGGAGGCAGCCCTGGAGACAACCCGATCAATAGAGTCGACAACTCGCTGCGCTGGAGAGAAGCCTACATATACACAGCCAGACCTCTGTCAGCCATAGCCATGTCTCCCACCATGATATGCATGCCACACATGCCTCTACGGAGGTCGACGACGAGATCTACGATCAATTATCTCGACATAGAAAGGCAATTATCACATCAATACTAGCTCTGTGTGGGTTTTTGGTTCCGATATACTCAACGACAACCTTATCTGCCGTTCCGGAAGTTGCAGCTATGTTCAATACTACAGGTGCAATCATCAACCTGAGTAATGCCTTATATATGATCTTTATGGGGCTCTCCCCTTGCCTGTGCAGACCCTTGGGTCAGGTATAGGGTAGACGATGGGTACTCTCATGATCCCTGGACCATTCCGGATCTCCTACTGACGTCTTCATATTTCGAATCTTGACAGCATATCAAGGTACATCTTTTCTGATCGTTGGCGCGTCATGTATAGGAGACATCTATAGACCTGTAAGCTCACAAGCTATTCTTTAAATCACATTCCGCTCATACTGATATCACCTATAGATAGAACGAGGCGGCGCAATAGGCTGGTTCCTCTCGGGCACTCTCATAGGACCCGCTTTCGGCCCCTTCATCGGCGGCATAATCGTAACCTACAAATTCTGGCGCGTGATATTCTGGCTCCAATCCGCCCTCGGCGGTCTCGCCACAACGCTCGTATTCTTCCTCCTACCTGAAACAATCCACAAAAAGCGCTCAAACGAACTCGAAGGCCTAATTCCCAGCAAAAAGGCCGTCAAGATCTGAGACATGACCAACCCATGGCGAATCGTCAAACTATACCGCTACCCAAACCTCATTATCGTCGGCTTGGCATCATCAAGTCTAGTCTGGAACATGTAGTCGCTCCTCACACCCATCCGCTACGTCCTTAACCCCCGCTTCAACCTAACCTCGCCCATCCAATCCGGCCTCTTCTGCATCGCCCCCGGATGCGGCTACCTCCTGGGCACGTTCTTCGGCGAGCGCTGGTCGGACCACGTTGTCAAGAAATACGTCACCATCCGCCACGGCTCCAGAATCGTCGAAGATTGACTCCGCAGTTCCCTCATCTTCATGGGCGGCGTCATACCCGGCTGCATGCTAGTCTACGGCTGGTCCATCGAAAAGGCAGTCGGCGGAGTGCCGGTTCCTGTGATTGCCATGTTTTTGCAGGGGATTGCGCAATTGTTCTGTTTTCCGTCGTTGAATACGTATTGTTTAGACGTGATGCAGAGTCGGTCGGCGGAGGTGGTGGCGGGGGATTATATGCTGTGGCACTTTTTCGCGGCGTTGGCGACGGCCGTGGTACTTCCTGCCATTGATGTCGCTGGCATTGGGTGGTTTAGTACGATCGTGTTGCTTTTTTTGGTCGCGTCAACGGTGTTTGGTGTGGGCTACTATGATATGGGGGAGAGGTTGAAGAGAGAGTTGATGAAGGCAGGCTCAAGGAAAGGAGTACTACGGATACTACGGAGGCTGTCACCAGCCAAGATGAAAAGGTGAGACCTGAGGTCAGCGCCAATGACAAAGCCAGCCCGGTAGATATAGTTCTAGATCGTAAATGGATGCCGATACTAAGTAGCTGAAGGCCTCCATAGACACAAAGCACATCAAAACCATGTGTAATTAGACCAATGACTAGACATTTACAAGCATGTGATCTACTAGATCCCACAGTTATAGATGGCAATAACATCTCGTTGTGAGGTTCTCCATGTATATTTGGTGGTGTTGCTCATCCGTTGACATTGGCATTCGTATACGACCTGGAACTATACACCTCATTGAGCAAGTAAAATATAGAACATTAGACATTGATGGTTTCGAAATACCAATTAAACATCAGTTCCAATTACTAGAAAATGCTACAAGTGTCCTAATTCGCACGCTATGCTTTGCTTGCTAGAGAAGAGTCGGAGAGATGATCATCACGCATCAGAATCGTCCAAATCGTTCAAATCCAATCCACCGACATTCCTCAATCCGGCGACGCCGGACTACAAGCTGGTTCAAATACATTCAAGTCCATCCAATGCTTCAACTACGGTCCTGACATCCAATCCATCCATAGCCACACATATCAACATTGACAGGTCCACGCAAGCCTAGAATGTCTGAAAATCTCCAGATGAGATCAGAAGACATCCTCCGGCCACTCATAATCCTCCTTCTCCACCTTCGGCAACGCCTTTCCCAGATCCCCAACCCCCTTCACCGGCCTGATATCAGCCTTCCAATCCTGGGGCACTCTCGGGACTGGTGGTATGTTCTCGTCCTTGGCCGGACTCGCACTGATGGCATTGTCGATATTTACATACGGCCTTGCGATAGATTTCGCATAGTCTAAATTCGGGGGTGGAGAAGTCGGTCGTAGAGTATGCTTGCTGTCCTTCTTTATTGGAGACGCAGAACGTGGACGGCCAAGGAAAGCTGGAGGTGGTTGGTTGGGATGAGCAACGGAGGCGTGTTGAGTGAGTGTCTTCTCAGAATAGATCTTTCTGAGCGTCGTCGGTGCTGCAATCTCCTGTCCACGCTGCTGGAGCTGACGGCGGTCAATCTTCGGGTCCGCCATGTCAGTGTTCTCCTTTTCTTCGACGACGGAATCAAGAGAGGCCTTCGCCATAAGACCCTTTGTCTCTTCCTTGCCTGCACGCTTGTGCTCGTGTAGTAAGGAAGCAACATAATTGACAAGCTCGTCGTCTGTGACACCAGGGTACTCTTTGCGGAGGTTAACAATATCATCTGACAACTGGCCGAAGGGTACGTCTGGCTTTGCGTTCAAGCGCTTGCTTAAGATCCTGTCCCTGTCGACTGTCTCAGGTTCAAATCTGCTGTCGATACCGCTTTGAGAACCAGTTTTAGCGACGATACCTCCTCCGAGAGCGGATATGTGCTGGGTCCCTTTGGCCGCTTCATTGTCTGCATACACTGGTTTCCCTTCCGTCTCGACTTTCTGCGACTTCTTCGGTCTCGTTGGCTTCTTGTTCGGTGTTGTTTTAGCAGCTTCCCATTCGGCATCATCGTCATCGTCAGTGTCTGGCTTGTACCTCACATCATCATCAGCTCCACCGTTGCTCTTTCTCTTCCTTGTTGCTGGTTTCTTCTTGTTTGCCGTCTTTTGTTGCTCTGCCTTGACTGCCGCACGAGCAGCGAAAGTAGTCTCTCGCTCTCCGGAACTTGCGCCTGGTTTCTCACCGATATGTGTACTGCGAGCTTTAGAAGCGGCCAAAGCGGCGTCCAAAAATTTAGAGACCTCCGTTTGAGCTTCAGTAAGAGTCGGCTCTTCACCCTCTCCATCATTGTCCTTCTGATGTAAGACTCCCTCGGACGGTAAGGAAGGCAGTGCGCCTGGTTTGAAAGGCTTTCGTCCAGTATGAGAAAGCGGAGGCGGAGCATCATTGCCCATGGCGAGCTGTAGTTCTCGGCGAGCCACATCGAGCTTCGTTTCTAGATCGCTTACTTTCTTGTCGAGCTTTTGCTGTTTCTCGAGATCTTTCCTTGATGACTGCTTCTTCACTGCCTTCTCATTCGTGATTGCGGGCGATGATACGTTTCTGTCGAGGACCAAAGGTAGGGCTGATGATTCGCTCTGGCGTTTCACCGAGGGTATCTGGAAGTAGGACCGCGCCTTCCTGAGGCTTTGCAACGAAGGTGTCCGAAGATGCAGAGATGACCTCTTTCCTGAGCTCAAGTCTGAGGCTGGGCTCGCAGATCGCCCAAAGCCAGAGATTGGTGGAGGCGGCAACAGGTGATCGTCGTCAGTGAGGACGTGTCCCTCTGACTTTCGCTCAGTGGATGATCGATAGCCGTCAACGTCAACACCCGAATCTCGGTGAACAGTTGCTATAGCAGCCTCGGTATCCAGCTCATGCTTTATCACCGGTACTTCAGTGCTATAACGAACCCCAACAATCCTATGCGTACCTTTGAAGCCCCTCTTCTTCAGCTCCGCATACGCCTTCTCTGCTTTTGCTTGCCGCTCTTTCAAAAGCTCCGTCTCGGCATGGCCACTTTGCTCCTGGGTCTCTTTTCGCCTTCCATTAAAACCTTGCCATATATTGACAGGATTGAAGGCGCTCGCGACAGCTTTGCCGAAACGAAAGATGCCAGATTGTTTTGTGCTCTCGATGCCAGCGGACGTATGTGGGAACGAGTGCTTAGGGGGATGTGTTGAACCGTTTAAATGATCACCTTCATGTGAGAGATATCGATCCATCGCTTGTTCCTCTCTTATGTATACACTCGGTGGCTTGTTGCTAGCTCGATCGTGCATGCTCCCTTCCAGGAATCTGGAAGGTCGCCCAGAGCTCGAGGAGTTTCGCTTCTTGCTAGGTGAAAGTGAATCTTTGGAATGTTTGATACGAGGTACTGGAGGCAGGTCGGTTTCATCGAAGACCCGAGTGTCCTCAGGTCGCCACTCAGTGGGGCGGCTTCGCTTCTGGTCATGAGGGTCGCCGCCACCGGAAGTCATGTTTTGATCAGCTTCAGCATCTTCGAAGCGCCCGGAGACCTTTCCATGATTGTACAAGATGGCACTGATGTGGCTGTGGGGTCGCTTGCGTGATTTGAGCTGCGAGTCTCGAGGTGAGATGATGTGCGGTGTGTCATTGCCAACAGGCTCCGACAGGCCAGATTGTGTACTTCCGGATAGCGACTCAGGTTGGGTTACAGACGTTGATGTAGCCTAAGCGATGAAACGTACCCTTAGCATGTGATGCTTCTCGAATTGTCTCGGAAGACTGCAGGCAGAGAAGGAGGACTGTGAGTAGCTAGCCGTGAGATCGGACGAACCTTCAGAGGGATAGACAAGCGATGCGGACCCGTCTTTTCTGCCATGGCTGACAATGTTGATGGGAAGGTAACGGAGTCTTTGGAGGATGTGGACACAAAAGATGTAGATCGTTGTTCAAAGTTCTGGACTACTCCAGGATGAACACAGACATGCTGAATAACTGGGAGTGAACTCTACGAAAACACGATACGGAGTTCAGCAAGGTGAACAATCAGCTCAGACGGTAGGGTCTGATAATGGAGGCCACAAGCCGGAAGCACCTATTGACAAAATCAGCCCGCAATGCAATGCAACAATGGGTGCAAGTAGAAAAGACACGCCCTCCGTGGAAGAAAGTGAGTCCGGGGTTGACGTGTTCTACGAAGATCAAAACAATCGGCTAATCCACTTAATTTAGATTGATTCGCTTACTCCCGTTGCCAAGCCCTTCCTGTAATGTATCTATTAGTCCGTTTCGACCGTGGTATGGACAATCATTCGTGATCTGCGATTGTAAATATGGTACGACTGTGGGATTATAAGTGAATCTCAGCTGTGAACGTGGCTTCGGCATCATGAAGAGGTACCACTTGCAAGTTCCCACACCACGGGCTGAACCTAATATTCTGAAGCGCTCCTAAGGTACAAAAAGAAGCTCAAGATGCGCTGCCACCCTATCTGAGGAACTGGCCCTTATATACTTCTAGATCAATGCGGCAGCTTTTATGCAATGAGCGCAGTAATGAGTGTTGTTCGAAAGAGCCGCCGATGAGAATTTTAAAAGGACCCACACGTGCCAAGCGTGGCAACAGAAGCTTGAATGGGAAAAGCAATGCTGGGAGCAAATGATGTCAACGAGACCGACCCAAGAATCTGTGCGCTGGCGAAGTCAACATATCATACGCGAACCACCGTCACAGATGGCTCCTTGAGGTACAAGAAACCAAGCTGTAATCACCACCAATTAATCCACCACGGAGGACAAAGCCAGACTGCGAAGCAGGTCAGTCAACTCCGAAGAACGCCAAGCCGAGACATTTGCGATTCACACCCAGCCGGGAAGAGTTTCTGTGCGCTGTGTGTGCTGGAAAGGGCACCTTCAAAACAAAGGCTTTGTTCCGCCTATTCAGATGGAGGCGAAGGGCATTTCTTCCTGTACATGCTCCCATCCGCGCGCCTGTACGACATTATATTAACATCTGGAAAGTCGCAAGAGGTGTCGTAAGAATCCTCGTCGAGTTCGTTGTGCTGAACTTGATGCGAGGTACTTGGGCGCATCCCACTGTGAAGTGGTTTGTCCATGTGTGCGGAGTTGAAGACAGAACCATAAGGCCGCTTGGAAGACCGGGTCGACTCGACTTGCGCAGACTGAGGAGCGACAGAGTATGGCATGACTGTGCTTTGAGAGCATTCGTAGCTTGGGCTAGAGGACGGCACGTTGATGGGGCCTGGCATCACGCTAGCAGATGACGGCTGTTCCAACTTCCTCTCAAGTGACGGCTGCAGAGTCTTTAAGGGCGGAAGCGAATGGCTGTTGGCGCTTGGAGTTGCAGGTCGAGGAGCAGATGGTTGCGGGTGACCGTTGTAGTAGGAATATTCACCAGAAGACGGACGATTGTATCCTTGATCGTGCTGACCGTACATTGTGACAGACTGACTAGGATATGAGTATGATACAGAGGCGCGACGATAGTCGGACAGTGGTTTGTACTCCATGCTCTCTTGGCGTAATTGAGGCTGCGCAAATTGATGTTGCTGATACGGTTGGCTGGAGTTGTAGCCATAGCCTTGTGGTGTGGAGACTTGTCTCAGATGAGGAGAAGGCTGATAATGATAACCTGCACTGTCCTGGGAATAGGCCTGAGTGGGTTGCGCCATGATCTGCGACGGAGGAAATTGGGGTGTCTGGTATTGGGCTGTTGATGAACTTCCAAAGGCTAGATGAGACGAATAGCCGGTGTTGGCGCTTTGAGGAGCAACTGGCGTTGGAGGTTGAGGCTGCTGGTATGGAGGCTGGCCATAGTATCCCATGTCTTGCATCGATGGACGACGTTGAGGTTCCATGGTATAGGAGCCAGGCGCATCAACACTTCCGTGGCTGACGGAACGAGGTCTGTCGGGCATTGGCGTTTGCGCGTAAACATCCGGTGTAGTATATCTATCATTCCGAGCATACACGCCCTCTTCGTCGTATTCTTCATACTCTTTACCAGTCTTGTTATCGCGGCGTCTCATGCGTACATCGCGGCGGATACGGACACGACAGCCTTGCTCGGCAACGACGCGGCTAAGCACAGTGCTCTCCGCAAGCCCTGGGAACTTCTTGGCACTGAAGACAGTGAATGGTTCAGACTTAACCTCTAGACGCCAGTGAACATGAGAGTTAGGGGCCATCGAACCGGCCTTCTTGTCCTTCTCTTTCGGATGATCAGGATGGTTAAGCGCAGGCTCAGCGTCGGCATCCTTGGGCTCCTTGACTTCCTCAAACAAGTTGAAGCTGAGTCTATATTTGCCTTCATGGCGTACCGACAGATCAGGGAAGATAAAGTAGCCAGCAGGATTCGGGCGGTCCAGGTAGGCCATTCCAGCAACGGGCATTCCAGTCAAGACCGGGATCGACGTCTGCGGTGCAGACACACGACCCTGCGCCATAGGACGAGCGGTCTCCAATGTGGCGAACAGAAAGAAATTGGCATTGTAGGAGAAGGTAACACCGCTCTTGGCATCTCCCTCAAATATGCGAAGCTCAACGACTGGAGGTGGGTCGACCGGACGGCGATCGGCAGACGCTGGCCCAAGTATCAGTGGTGTACGATCCTATGGATTGATAAGATGATGTAACCTACACTTGGCTCCAGATCCACACGCCCTTGCGCGTTCTGGTTGCTGGATGACGTTCAACTCGTACGTCAACTTCTTCCCTTCCTCGGTCATCCTAAACGTTTTACTCTTCGTCTCATTCGCAGTAGCAATGATGCTCGCCATATTGACTGCTTTCAGGGGACGGTAGAGCGGGGAGGTCGTTTCCACAGGGTGTTGCGGTTGTTGGTCGTACTAAGTAGATGAGAGTCAGATTCGGAAAAATGACCGCGGCAGGGCTATCTCAAGGCTTGAATTGGCGACGTCGTGGGCTTTCAGCGTCGAGCATGGCAAAAGGTAGGTCAAGTAACGAACCTCACTCACATGTGACTAAGTTCACTTTGAGGAGTGATAATCAGTTGTTACTTTTGTGTAAATCTGTTGTTCGGAACCGTTGTTGTCAGTCTTTGCGCCCTTGACAAGCAGATTTTGATTGGAAGGCCATGGCCGTGGGACATTGCAGAACAGAACCGAGACGACATATCAAGACAAATCAAATACTCACAAGTTCGGTAACACCAAAGAGATCAATTGACACGAAGCTCACAATGAACAATAGCGTACGTCCTGACTCGAAACGAGGCGAAGATTGATGGCTTCTCTCGAGGCGCCGTCCGTATGTAAGATGTCGAAGTGATGCGGTCGGGGCGGTTATCGGTCGCTCAGTATCTGGCCTCTGTAGCGAGACTTTCTCACGAATTGCGACCACTGTGTCGGGCCCAGGCGACGAACTCTTCAGCCCAACCGGCACATAGGCCCACTCAAGATGTCCTCGAACGGTTGAAAACAGTGCTGTTGAAAGATGGTTTGTCGTGACTTGTGAAGAAAAGAGGAGTAAGACTTACCTTAGTTACTTGGATGCAGCAGTAGCGCAAAAGCTTGAAAGCAGATGGACGGGAGAAGCAACTTGGCTTTACTTGGCTAAAGGGTAAAGACTTGACGCTAGCCCTGAGGAGAGGACATGGGGTTTCAGCGACTTGGAGAGTTTCCGCAGCCGAGAGTGGGGGAGACCCACAAAAGGGGCGGGCCCGGTTTTGTCTGTCAGGGCTGTGCGTCCAACCATTCCACGCCTCCATGCACGGTCTTGTCCCCACTGGTCATTAGCGCATCAAAGCGCCGTGGAAACGATGGGTGGCATGGGGTGACAAGGCTAAGTTGCTAGAACGGGCCGAAGCAGTTGACAGGTCACGCCGTGGAAAGGGAGGCGGTCCGCGGAGGGGTGGCTGGCGCTCGGACCAAGGCGTACGGCATGATTGGTGCCACCGCCAACTTCAGTACTCAGTGTCGCCGTATCATTGCTTTGATGTAAAGTAATATGGTACTACTTACGAGTACTTGTGCTGTCATGGGAGTCTGAGACACTTACTCGTATCTAACAGCACAAGTACTATCGCATACTTGTATCTTCATCCACGTCAAGCACGGCAATCTAGGATCTGTGCATTGTACGCACCATAAGCAACACCGGTCACTCTTCTTGACGAGTTCTTCTTAACCGACCATGATCATCTGTCATCCTTGTCCCGGTATCATACTTGTAGAGTGATTCAAGGACGCACCCGATTAGGTTGAACTCAATCGAGGAAGCACAGGGCGTACAGATTGATCCTGCTCCTTCAGGACCGCTCAAAGCTTAAACCCTGCGCGTAAACCAAGTTCTCCGACGTTGTGGCGTCCGAAGG
>JAABUP010003277.1_pt1 | contig 28881 bp, 2 predicted proteins | sample 5559201 | NCBI WGS metagenome assembly JAABUP01 (sample SAMN10711887, study PRJNA513373) | rock metagenome | isolation source: Antarctica rocks | place: Antarctica | reverse complement strand
TAGTATCCTTATTAGATTATACTAAGATTAAAAGTATTCTTCTAATATAATATATTATTAATAGCTTAACTCCTTAGATAATATTAATAAAGAATATTTTTAAATTATATTACTATATTTATAAGTATACTTATATATAAGAGATTAATTATTATATAATATATATAAAAATAATAGTCTTAACTTATATTATAACTTATTACGTTATTACTACTTATTTAATATAGGAATATATTTAATATTTTATTTACGCTTTAATTACGCTAATATATTATAGGCTCTTATTAGTTTATAAGACCTATTAAGGTCCTTATCTAATACCTATTAATTATATTTACTACCCTAACTAGTCTACTTAACTTTATATTAGATACCTTATTTATTATTAACCTTATTAATAATTTCTTCTACCTCCTATTATTCCTTATTATTAATAAGTTCGGGTACTTATATAAAGATATCTATTATAGGAGAGTAATCTCTTTAGTAGTAAGGTTTAATTAGTAATATATAGAACGTATTATAGATCCTATATAATAGTAGTAATAGTAGATAATACGCCTATAATCTAACCTTATTAATAACCCTAAATAGTCCTATATACTTATAAGCTAACTTCTTACTTAAGCGTTATTACTTTAGGTTCTTTATAACTAATATTACTAAATTACTAACGTTATATATCTATAACTTATAATTCTAATTATAATACTTTACTTAAGACGCTTAGGCGGCTTAAAGGCGTTTTATAGCTTTATCCCTTATAACTTATAATATTCTAACTTTATTATTTATAGTAGGTATCCTCCCTTCTAAGGACTTATCCTTAAGTTCTTAATAAACTTCTAGGTAATAACCGTATATAAGAAAAAATAGTATTATTCTAATAAAGGAATAAATACTATTTATATATATAAATTTAGCTATAAGTAGTTATCTAACCTAATTAGTTTACTTATTATTAGCAAATATATATAAGTAGTATTTTAATACCTAATTCTAACGCTTAATCTACCTATTAGTTTATAAGTAAAAGGCTATACTTAGGCGGCGTTTTATTTTAGAGTAAAAATAGACTACTAACTAAAAGGTACTTATAAAGATAGAACCCCTATTACTTATAATACTATTAGGTATATTATAGCAGTAAATAATTTTATTATAAAATATATCTACTAGCTTAGTAGTATTAATTATTATTATAATAGGTATATACCTAACTATTTTTATAAAATAATTAATAATTATAAGGATAGAATTATAAATAATTCCCTTAGCCTTACTTAGGGGTAACTTTATAATAAAGTTTATAGATATTTCTTTTTATAATTAAGTAGTAATAGGTAATAAACTTAATTTATTATAAGTATAATAGCGCGGTAACTTAGTTCTTTAATAGATATTATAAGTTTAATAATACTTAATAACCTATTTTATACTATTATTCTAATAGTATTTATATATAAGAAGATTATATATCTTCTTAGTATTAAAATATCTTAATAATAGATTATTATAATAGTAATTAATTAGTTTACTATATAGGGCTTTATCCCTTAGAATATAGGGATAACCTTTAAAGGTTAATAGCCTGTTAGAGTCTAAACTCTAGGCCTTAAAATATCTATTATAATATTATATAATAGGCGCTTCTAAAAAGGACTTTACTTAATTATTATACTTTTATAAGTTATAAATTAAGGTCTTTATAAGCCTTTAAGTATCTTTATAAGCTAAGTCTAAAATATTTATAATATCCTTTCTAGGGATAATAACCTAAATATCTATAATTTCAAATATAGGTACTATAACCGCGATAATAGCTTATATTTCTTTAGAACTATTACTCTTTTATAAGGTAAGCTTATTTTATAGTATTAATAAGAGCTTTATATTTAGGGGTAATTTTCCTTTATAATTAAGTTAGTAAGACGGCGCGTTAGTAGGGTTTAACTTCCCTAGGTAATAGAATATCTTAAAGTTATAAGTAGCGAGCTTAAGCGCCTATTTAATTTACCTAGAGTTTAATTCCTTTTACTTTATAAAGCCTTTTAGGTTATTATAGTTAATCTATACCTTAATTATAAAAGTACTTCCTTCTAGATAGTATTACTACTATTTTATTACTATTATAATAGTAAGTAGCTCCTAATTATAAGTTTTATAATTTTATTCTAGGTTAATTATCTTCTAAGACTAGAATATAACGGGTCGCTAGTTACTATCCTTATCCTATTAGGATAGGATAGTACTTATAATAAAATTTAAGGTATCTATTTCTATCCTTAAGGCCTTTATAAGGTTATAGTAGCGTAGAAACGGCGCTAATATAAAGGTATCTTATAGTAATTAGAATACTTTATTAGTAGTAATAGTTTAATCTAAAGGACCTATTTTCTTACTATCCTTACTACCCTTAAGTAGGCTAGTAAGTAGCTTAGCTATATAAGAGTAGTTATAAATAAACTAATAATAAAAGTTTATAAAGCTTAAAAAGACTTATATATCCTAATAGGTCTTAGGCTTAGGCTAGTCCCTAATTATTATTATATACTCTAGATCTATCTTAACGCTATTAGTTAAGATAATAAACCCTAAAAATTTAACCCTTTTAGTACTAAATTAGTACTTTTTTAGATTAGTATATAGGGAAAACTAATACAACTATTCTAGTACTTACTAAATGTATTACTAGTAATCCACTAGGTTAGAGTTATAAATAAGGATATTATCTAGGTATACTATATAAGTTATATTAACTAGACTAACTAAAGCCCTATTAATATAGGCTTAAGATATAGCCGGTATATTAGTAAGCTTAAAAGGTATAACTATATATTTAAAGTAGTTATAATAAGTTTAGAAAGTAGTTTTCTATTTATTACCTTCCTTAATATAGATCTAATAATAGGTATCCTTTAAGTCTAACTTTATAAAAACCTTAAAACTATATAAGCGGTCTAACGTCTTAGTAATAAGAAGTAATAGGTATCTATTCTTTAGAGTTATAGTATTTAACCCCCTATAATTTATATATAAATATAGCCTATTATCCTTCTTTAGTATAAAGAGAATAGGTACTCCAGCTAATAAGATAGAGCGGCGAATAATCCCCTTTTAAAGCGAATCCTTAAGGTAGTGCTATAGCTCTACTAGCTTAGTTTAAGATAAATTATAAAGCGGCTTATAAGGTAGTTCTTTACCTTTTATAAGATTTATAGCGTAGTTATCCTCCTTAAAACTAGGTAAGGTACCCGCTTTCTTACTAGAAAAGATATTAGTAAAGGCCTCTAATTCCCTAGGGAGTTAGGGGACTTCTTATTTACTAGACGTTATACCGGCGTATATAATAGTAAATATATTTAGCTCTTTCCTAATATTTTAGGTAAACGCTTAGGGCTTATTAATTTATAATATACTAGAATTAACTTTAAAGTACTAGTAATCTACCTCTAGATCTAATAGTATATACTATTATTTTAATCCTAGTATACCTAAAATAATATTAGGGCCCTTTTAGTCTACTATATAAAAAAGAGTAGTATACTCCTTTCTATAGCCCTAGCTATCTATTAACTAGTAATATAACTAATAGGCTCTATAGATATATATACTACTCCTACTAAATACTTATACCTATAATAAGACGGCTTTATAAGGCTTTAAATCCTATTAGATTATAAACTTTTATAAAATTAAGTTTAAGTATAACCTAGAGTCTAAAAGTATTATAACTTAATACTAGTTACTTTATAACTCCGTCTAACCCTTTATAAGGATTAATAATATTACCTTTATTAGTTAGTCTTCTTACCCCTCTTCTAAGGTAGTTAAGGGGCTAGTTCTTTTTTTTATTAATACTATATTAATATTTAAATAAGCCTAAGGCTTATTAAGATTAATATAATTTAGTCTAATATAGCCTTCTTTATTATAATAAAAATAGACTATAGAATCTATTTTAATATTAGGCCTAGCCTTCCTTTTTAAGGTATTATCCTTAAAACGCGACTACTTACTACTACTACTATTAGAACCCTTAGGCTTTATAACTTAGTCTTTTAAAGACTTATTACTACCTTTTAATTTTAGCTAAGACTTACCCTAAGATTTTCCTTAAGAACCTAAGCTACCTACGTAGCACTTATATTTCAAAGTATTCTCTAGTATAATAGCCTAAGTAAATATCTCCTTACACTACTTAGTAATATTACTAGTATTAAGAATTTTATTCTTTAACTTACTACGGAGCTTTATAAGGAAAATATGAGTCTTATACTCCTTATTAAAAGGTAGTAAATAAGACTTTAACTCCTCTAAATAGGCCTTAAAATTTAAGACCTTTTAATTATTATATTAACGTGCCTACTCCTACTTCTTATAAATAAAGAGATAGTAACTTACTAGATCTATAATTAAATTAAGTAGAAACCTCTTAAAGAATTTAAATATAATATTAGTAAGATTATAGCTCCTAAAATAGGTATACTATTAAGCTTTAAGGTCCCCTTCTAGGGAGTCTATATAATAGGTTATATAGGACTTATTTATAATAAAATACTCTAGACTTATAATAAATTTAATATTAACTTTATAAAACTAATATAAGTACTCCCCTTTAAAGGATCCTTTATAGGGTCTTATCCTTTTAAGACGAAGTATATATATATAAGTATATTAAGATAGTACTAAGATAGTAGTATTTTAAACTCCTAGGTTAATACTAACCTAAGGATTATAAAGTACTTTATTATAGGCTAGTAATATAGCTAATTAATTTTATTATTTAAGATGATAATTTTTATTCTAGGCCTCCTCTAGTAGCTATTCTAGCTTATCTAGAGTAGAAGGAGTAAAGAGTCCTCCTTCTACTAAGGCGTTATAACGGCGTTCTAGTAGTATTTTACGTAGTAGTAGTTCTACTTAATTATTACTTTTAACCTATTAATTATTATAGGGTAAACCTAATATAATAATAACTCTAAGCCTTTTCCTTTTAAAAGGGAGAGAGATTAGAACTATTAAGCCTATACCCGCTAGCTCTATAACGGCGTATTAGGTAATAAAAGATATAGAGTTACGTTATAGGGTTTAATAATAGGTATAAGTCTATTAATAGATTAAGTAGTAGGCCTATTATAATAGTAGAACTAATCTCTAAGGAACTTAGAAGAATAATAGGGGATAGCTAGGAAGATATATATCTACTAAGTATAAGCTTAGTCTAGGCCTCCCGTTACTAGGACGTTACCCCGTATTTCTAAGGAAGGTTACCTAAAGCAGGCTATAAGGTAGCGCGTAAGGCGTATATACACCTAAGCCTAATAATATCTAACTAGAATTCCTACTAAAATTTATTAGGATTCTTAGTATATTTAAATTAGTATATAGATCTATCCTCTAATAATATCTTAATAGGAATTCCTACCTTTTCCTAGAGTATATCTAAAAGATCTAGAAGGTAGTTAAGTATATTTATCCCCTTACTTAAGCCTAATTACTTTACTCTAACTTAAGTAAGGAGGTAAGCTACCTTATCTCTTAGCTTTATTAATCCCCTTCCTTCTAATTTTATTAATATAGCTTCTTTATTCTAAGTATTTAATTTCTACCTTTTCTAAGGTAAGAGTAGAGGAGGTAGAATTTTGTTATTATTATCTTTATTATTTTTATTATTACTAAGAGTATATACTTAACCTAGAGGATTAGGGTTTATTTACTTTAATTCTAATATTAGTATTAATTAAGTATTACCTCTATTCTTTAATCTCTTCTTTAAGGTAAGAGGGGTTATAGGGTTTAAAGCTACTTTTTATACTTAAAGCTTAGTACTTTTCTTTCTATCCTTATATCTAGCCCTCTAGTAACGCGTTATAACCGCGAGCTCTTTTAAAGTCCTATTTATTAATATTAAGATAGGAGTAGTTTATAAATAAAAGCTTTAAGTACAAAGTAATAAGAATATATATAAAAATATATCTATATAATAATAGTATTATATAGGAAGGATAGTAAAAGTAAGGTAAAAAGTAAGAGTTATTAATTAGCTACTTATTTAACTTTTAATATACTAGTATAATTCCCTTACTTAAGGGGGGTAATAGGATAGATCTTATAATTACTAGGTCCCTTTAATAGTATAATAGGATATTATTAATATAATATTATTTTACTTAAGTATATCTATATAATTCTCTAATCTAAGTACTCTACTAATAGTATATCTATTTTGTAATATTAGGATATCTTGATATATCTAGCTAGTATAATACGGCCTACTAGTAATATCCTAGCGGTATTAGTTTAGCTTCTTATTATCCTAATAGATATCCTTTTACCTAGATATCTAAGAGGCTAGGTAGCTTCCTTAAGGGGTATTTAGATAGTCCTCCCTCTACCTCCTTAGAAGGTAGAGATTAGTTCTTTTATAATTATAAAGTTACTAGAGTATTAAGTCTACCTTTATAATACTACCTACTTATTAGTAGTTTATACTATTTATTCTAGCCCTTAAGAACTAGCCTTTTAGTTTAGTTCTTAATAGTTTTAATCTCTCTACCTCTAAAGGAGGATAGTCTAGATTATAATAGTATAATAATATAAAGATAAAAATATATTAGAAGTTTATTATAATAAAATTAAGATAATACTAGAGTCTAATATAAGAGATATTAAAGTAATAAATAATATACCTAGTAATAGAATTTCTAATAAAACCCTTACTAGTATAATTATACTTAATAAACTTATTATTATTATTAAAGTTAAAGAAGAGTAGTTAATAAAGGAAAGAAAGCTTTAAGGTATCTAAGAAAGAGTAGCCTAATTATAAGTAGAAGTAGATATAGTTATATTAAATCTATATTAGATTACTAGTAGATTACTAGGAGGGATATAATAAGGGTTAAGACTAAGCTTAATAGAGGACTACCCTCTAAATTAGGGTATTAATATATAAAGTATATTAGACCCTAGGGTAGGATCTATCTTTAATAGTTTTACCCTAAGTTAGTCTACTAGAGGCTAGTTAGAAGAACCTAGTAGTTAATACCCTAGGAGCTATTTAAAGCCTAAGGACTTACCCTTTTATAAAGGGAAGAATATATATAAATATAAAAAATAGTATTATATTATAAATATTATATTCTAATTAATACTTAATAAATTCCTAATTAAGTTTATAAAGGTTACCTAGGTTATATAATTCTTAAAAGGTAAACTTATTAAGTTATAAGATTATTATAAAAAGTTATTATTAAGGAGAGTAGTTACTTAGAAGTACTTTACTTAATACTTATTAAAGCTTATTAAAGACCTAGTAAACTACTAACTTTATAATATATAGTTATACTTAAATATATAATAGAACTCTAACTAGTTAGTATAAAGCTTTAATATATATCTAAATAGGATTAAATTATAAATCCCTCCTTTTTTAAAGGAATATTAATAGATTAACTTCTTTATAAAGTTATACCTAGACCTTTAAAAGGCCCTTATAAATTATTAAGACCTCCTTATAACTAAAGAAAGCCTAATTACTCTTACTACTTAGTTAGAGAATAACTAATAGTATTATACTAGAATAATAGTAAGTGATAGTTATATTACTAAAAAAGGGGATTATTCTAATAAGTAAAATAAAGGTTAAAAGAGGGAAGGAAGTTAAAATAGAGGTATTAATCCTTTTATAAAAGTAGGAAGTATTTAGCCCGCTAGTAGTTATAATAAGTTATTAGATATTAAGGAAGGGTTAATATATTTTAATTATAAGAAGAAGGGGTATTATAATAAAGACTATTATAGGCCTAGGATACCTAGGAACTTAAATATAATACCTATTAATATTATTAGAAAAGGGATTATTAAATTAAAAAAAGGAAGCGCGCCTTTATTAAGACTTTAATACTAAGGCGCTTACTTATTAAAAGAGGTTTATTATTAATTTATAGTATTAATATTAATAGTTCTATTAATATATAAGGTATATAAGACTATATAGACTTCTTAATAGATTTAAGAGTAGAGATTAATATTATCTCTTAAAGCTTTACTAAGTAATATAACTTAAAACCCCTAGAGGGCTATTAGCTACTAATTCCTAAATAGATAAATAGTTAGTTAATTTATTATTATAATATATACTAGGTAGAGTACTATCTTATTAATAGCTAGGGGTAGCTAGGTTAATATACTAGTATATTCTGTATAACTAAAAAGAAGGAGTTATTAATTATTCTTAATATACCTACCTTATTAGAAGCTAGGGTATAAGTAGATTTAGGGAATTAAAAGTAGTAATTTCTACTAGACTCTATTAATATATCTATCCTAGAGTTATAAGTATTTATAAATACCCTTAAAAGTAAATTAATAATTTATACTATTATTTATACTAGGTTATCTTAGGCGGAAACCTAGAGCTTTAATAGTAAAGTACTAGAGCTACCTAAAAGTCTTTATAACTTTTTAGATATCTTTTTAAATAAGGAGGTAGGATAACTACCCCTATTTAAGCCTAGGGACTACGCTATTAATATAGATAGTTATAAGCCTCCTTATATGCCTATTTATAATTTATTATAAAGGGAGTTAGAAACTTTATATATCTACCTAGATAATACTAAGTTAAAGGGTTAAATATAAGAGTCTACTAATCTTATAAGGGCTCCTATTTTATTTATATTAAAGAAGGATAGTAGCTTATAACTATATATTAACTATTATAAGTTAAATAAGGTAATAGTAAAGAATTATTATCCTCTCCCTCTAATTAATAAAATACTTAATTACTTATAAGGTATAAAGATATTTATTAAATTAGACCTTAAGGATATTTATTATAAGATTTATATTTATAAGGGTAATAAGTAGAAGATAGTATTTTATATATAGTATAATTATTTTAAATATATAGTTATACTATTTAAATTAGTAAATACCCTAGTTATATTTTAAGCCTATATTAATAGAGCTTTAATAGGCCTAGTAAATATTACTTATATAATATACCTTAATAATATTTTAATTTATTTAGAAGATATCTTAAGTTATAAGTAATATATCTACTAGGTACTTAAGTAGTTATAGAAGTTTTAGCTTTATATTAATTAAAAGAAATATAAATTCTATATTAATTTAGTAGAATTCCTTAGGTTTATTATAAGTATTAATAGTATATTAATAGATAGTTATAAGGTATTTACTATCTAAGACTAGCTAGTATTAATTATATATTAGGAAGTCTAAGTATTCTTAGGATTTATAAACTTCTACTAGCGTTTTATATACTACTATTTATAAATAGTATCCCCCTTAACTAGCCTTTTAAAAGGTAGTAAGGATAGGAAGAAGTCAAGACCCTTTATATAAGGCGCTAGTAAAGAGAAGGTATTTTATAACCTATATTATACCTTTATAACTATACCTATTTTAATATATTTTTATTTTAATAAGAAAATTTAGATTAAAATAGATATATCTAATTTTATTATAATTACTATCTTATTTTAATAGGATAATAATAGGGCTTAATATCTAGTAGCCTTCTAGTCTTATAAATTAATACCTACTAAGACTAAGTATAAGATATATAATTAAAAGCTATTAGTAATTATTAAAGCCTTTAAGTAATAGTAATATTATATAGAAGGTAGTTATTATACTATTAAAGTACTTATAAACTATAATAATCTTAGGGATTTATATAAGTAAAGTAGTTAAATAGTTATTAAGCTTAGTAGGCTATTTATTTAATTATATATAACTTTAATATTAAATATTAACCTAGTAAAAAGAACGTTATAAATACTCTATTATATAGACCTAATTATAATAATATTAAGATATTATTTAACTAACTCCTACCTACCTTATAAAATAAGCTAGTAAACTTAGGAAGTATTATCTCTAGCCAAAGGTAGCTAGAAGAAATAATTAAGTATATAGACTTATCTAGCTTAAGAGAGCTTAGGAAACCCTTAATTAAGCCTAAAAACTTAGATAGAAGGGGTATAAAGCTACCTTTCTAATATTAAAGTAATATAATAGCGCTACTACTTAATCCTATTACTAAGGTTATTAGTTATAAATAATATATCTTATAAGTATTAGTAAGAGTAGTTACTAGACTTAAAATAGCTTATAAAGCTAGTTTAAAATCTCTAAAAGAACTTATCCTCTTATTATAAAATAATAATTTATTTATTATTAAATAAAAAGATAAGGTAAAGTATATAACTTCTAAGTAAAATACTATTAAATAACCTTAAAAGGTTAATTTAATAGGATTGCTAAGATTTAAAGGAGTACTTTATATATTAAGTAATTTAGTATTATATATAGAAATTATTATAAAGTATTATAGTAATACTTTAATAGGTTATTTTAAGTTATAAAAAACCTTAGAGTTACTTTAATATAAGTATTATTAGAGTAGAATATTAGTAGATACTAAGTTATATATCTAAACTTATAAAATATATTAAAGGGTAAAAGCTCTTAGATATAAACCTTATAATAATATAGTATCCTTATTATAATTAAATAGATCTTAAGAAGAACTTTTTATAGATTTTAATATAAACTTACTACCTAGTAAATATAAAAATTCTATTTATAATTTTATTCTTATAATTATTAATAGGTATATAAAGATAGTTTAATACCTTCTAATTAAGAGTACTTATACTACTATTAAATTAGCTAAGATCTTATTTAAAAATATAATATTATATTATAATTTATTAATAGATATTATATTAGATTAGAGATCCTTATTTATAAGTACTTATTAATTAGAAGTCTACTATTATATAAAAATAGAGAGATAACTAAGTACTACTTTCTATTTATAAATAGATAGATAGATTAAACGCTAGAACTAAATATTAGAATATTACCTTAAGGTATTTTTAAATAAAAAATAAGATAATTAGGTTATATTACTTTTAATAGCTAAATTTATATATTATAATAGTATTTATATTATACTAGGTTATTTACTATTTTATATAATATATAGATATAATTTATATATAGAAGATAAAGTTAGGGATAACTTTTTAGAAGGAGGAGTACTTATAATTAAAGACCGTGTAGAAAACCTTTTAAAAGTAAGAGTTACACTAATAGATTAATAGTAGACTATTTAAGTATAAGTTATAAAGTTTTATAATAAACTTTATATCCTAAAGTCTTATATAATAAGAGAACTAATAATATTAATTATAAAGAATTTAAAGTAGAAAAGATTAAATTAAAAGCTATTATATAAGTATACTAGTTCCTTTAAGGTAATAGATATAATTAGATACTAGGCGTACTACTTAAGTCTCTTAATAGTATAAAGAATCTATCCTATATTTTATATTTCTTTATTAAAACTATATTAAAGCTATCTTAATAAAGGTAAATAATTATTTATACCTCCTCTAAAACTTATTAATAGTAAAGAATATTATAAGGTAGAATAAATCCTAGATAGGATAAGAAGTAAAGGTATTTAATACTACTTAATTAAGTAGTCTAATTATAAAATAGAATATAATTAATAGATATCTATTAAGGATATAAATATAAAAGACTTATAAAGGGAATATAATAATATATATATAATAAAGAAATATCATAAGTAAAATACTAGTATATAACTATTATAATAGAACTATTTAATTATAAAGTTAAGTTATATAAGGTAAATTATAAGTTATATATATATAATAGAGATTTTAATAAAGAGATATATAAGAAAAGAATTAATTAAGGGGAAAATCTTTAAAACCTAAGAAAAGAATCTTCATTTAAAGGTATAATATTAAGGTCTTATAAGAGGAGCGTATTAAGGCGAGCTAGGGCCTATAATAGATAAGCTAGAAGATAAGGTAGTATCCCTAATAAGGGTAGGTAGAGAGGGTAGAGTAGGTAAGCGAGTAGGAGTAATAGGAGTATAAGGAGTATAAGGGGCGTAAGGGGTATAAGGGGCGTGAATCTTATAAATAGAGGGGGTAGTACTAGTAGAACTACTATTATAAAAAGGGCGGCTAGGGCTAGTAGGAGTAGGGGCGGGTAATATAATAATAGGGGAGGTAATAGCCTCCTCCTCCTCCTCTTTTATATCCTTTAAGGTCTCCCTTATCTCCCCTTTATTAAAATTATTATTATCCTCCTCTTAATATATAATTAATTTATATAAAGATAGTAGAATACGTTAATAATATACTTACCTCCCCTAATTCCTTATTAACCTCTATTATAATAAGGGTAGTTAACCCCTCTTATAAAAGTATTAATATATATTATAAGAAGTATATAATAAAAGAACTTACCTATTATCTTATTATATCTAGGATACCCTTTAAGGTAATAGCTACCTAACTACCTACTTTTATATTAAGGTATAATAATTCCTTAGAGGTTTATAACTTATATAAAAGTATTTTACTACGCTCCCCTAAGTAAATTACTACCTCTACCTTAATTTTAAAGATAGTAACCTATATTATAAAAGTAGTATAATAGGGTAACTTTCTACCTTAAAGGGTAATAATAGGGTTATAAGTAAAGAGGCTAGATAAATAAATATAAAAGGTAAGGGGGACTTATAACCTATTAATATATTATATATAAATTATATTAAAATCTTATTATTATAAATTAATTTATAAGGCTTATAAAGGTAGTAGTACCTCTTATAAGCCCTACTAGTCTCTTAGTTATATAATAACCTAGGACTTAAACCTAGGTACTTAGCGTACTAAAGATAATAGGGTTATAAGAGGGCTACTACCTTAGTAGTATAATAGGGTAATATAACGCGGTAAGAGGGTTTAACTATTTATTATAAGAGTTAGCTAATAAGAATACCTTTAAGTATAAAGAGTATAAGAATAATTTAAAAGAAGTATAATATAATAGGATATTAATAAAGTCCTTAAATAACTAATATAATAGACTTATATAAGAAGGTAATTTATAAGTAATATACTTATAATATATTTAAAGATAACTAAATTCTATTATAAAGTAATAATATATATAGAGTAGTAAAGGATAATTAGTAGAGACTTACCTTAGTTATTATTATAATTATTAACTATTTAATATATAGTATTATATTAATAATTAATCTTTTATATTATATTTATATTATAATAGTAGTTATCTTATAAAGTATTAAATTAATACTAAATATATTAGCTCCTATTATTAATATATTAAGATATAACTTAAGGTAACTTATAATAAGTTAATATTAATAGTAGTAGTTATAAAAGAAGTTAGAAGTAAATAAAATATAACCTTATTATATACTATATTATATATATTAACTACGCGATTTAATAGCGTAATATTATTACCTAACTTTTATATTATTATTTATATTATACGTTTATAAAGTAATATAATAGTAAACTTAATTAATAATTATATTCTACTATTAATATAAATTATAATTATAAAGGCTTTTATATATTAGTAGTATATAATATTAATAGTATATTATTATTACTATATTATTATTATCCTTAGAACTCTTTCCCTTACTTTCCCTACTAGGGTTTTAAAGGTTTTTAATGAGTCCTATTATAGATAGTAATAGTTAGTATTTAGGGATAAATACCCTTAAAGGGGAGGTAATTATTAGGATATCTTAATATATCTAACTAGTATAATATAGCTTACTAGTAATATCCTAGTAGTATTAGTTTAGCTTCTTATTATCTTAATAAATATCCTTTTATCTAGATATCTAAGAGGCTAGGTAGCTTCCTTAAGGGGTATTTAAATAGTCCTCCCTCTACCTCCTTAGAAGGTAGAGATTAGTTCTTTTATAACTATAAAGTTACTAGAGTATTAAGTCTACCTTTATAATACTACCTACTTGTTAGTAGTTTATACTATCTATTTTAGCCCTTAGGAACTAGCCTTCTAGTCTAGTTCCTAATACTATTACTCCCGCTCTTATACCTACTCTACTTACCCCTACTAGGGATATTACTTTATCCTCTAATACCTCTTCTTTAATAGCCTCTTCTTTTATAGCCTCTAGCTCGCCTTAATATACTCCCCTTATAAGACTTTAATATTATACCTTTAAGTAAAGATTCTTTTTTTAAGTTATAAGGATTTTCCCCTTAATTAATTCTTTTTATATATTCTTCTTTATTAAAATCTCTATTATATAAATATAATTTATAACTTACTTTATATAACTTAACTTTATAATTAAATAGTTTTATTATAATAATTATATATTAATATTTTACTTATAATACCTCTTTATTATATATATATTATTATATTCCCTTTATAAGTCTTTTATATTTATATCCTTAATAGATATCTATTAATTATATTATATTATATTTTATAATTAAATTATTGTATTAAATAGTATTAAATACCTTTACTCCTTATCTTATCTAGAATTTATTCTACCTTTACTATTAATAAGTTTTAGAGGAGGTATAAATAATTACTTACCTTTATTAAGATAGCTTTAATATAATTTTAATAAGGAAATATAAAATATAAGATAAATTCTTTATATTATTAAGAGACTTAAGTAGTACGCCTAGTATCTAATAATATCTACTACCTTAAAGCAATTAATATACTTATATAATAACTTTTAGTTTAATCTTTTCTACTTTAAGTTCTTTATAATTAATATTACTAGTTCTCTTATTATATAAGACTTTAGGATATAAAGTTTATTATAAAACTTTATAACTTATACTTAAATAGTTTACTATTAATCTATTAATATAGCTCTTACTTTTAAAAGGTTTCTTATATAATCTTTAATTATAAATACTCCTCCTTCTAAAAAGTTATCCCTAACTTTATCTTTTATATATAGATTATATTTATATATTATATAAAATAGTAAATAACTTAATATAATATAAATACTATTATAATACGCGAATTTAGCTATTAAGAGTAATATAACCTAATTATCTTATTCTTTATTTAAGAATACCTTAAGGTAATATTTTAATATTTAATTTTAATATTTAATCTACCTATCTATTTATAAATAGAAGGTAGTACTTAATTATTACTTTATTTTTATATAATAGTAGACTTTTAATTAATAGGTACTTATAAATAAAGATCCCTAATCTAAGATAATACCTAGAGGTAAATTATATTATAGTATTATATTCTTAAATAAGATTTTAGCTAATTTAATAGTAGTATAAGTACTCTTAATTAAAAGGTATTAAACTATCTTTATATACCTATTAATAATTATAAAAATAGAATTATATATAGAATTTTTATATTTACTAGGTAGTAAGTTTATATTAAAATCTATAAAAAGTTCTTCTTAAGATCTATTTAATTATAATAAGGATAATATATTATTATAAAGTTTATATCTAGGAGCTTTTATCCTTTAATATATTTTATAAGTTTAGATATATAACTTAGTATCTACTAATATTCTACTCTAATAATACTTATATTAAAGTAACTCTAAGGTTTTTTATAACTTAAAATAACCTATTAAAGTATTATTATAATACCTTATAATAATTTCTATATATAATATTAAATTATTTAATATATAAAGTACTCCTTTAATTTTTAGTAATCTTATAGAATTAACCTTTTAAGGCTATTTAATAGTATTTTACTTAGAAGTTATATACTTTACCTTATCTTTCTATTTAATAATAAATAAATTATTACTTTATAATAAGAGGATAAGTTCTTTTAAGGATTTTAATCTAGTTTTATAAGCTATTTTAAGTCTAGTAACTACTTTTACTAGTATTTATAAGATATATTATTTATAACTAATAACCCTAGTAATAGGATTAAGTAGTTATATTATTATATTACTTTAATACTAGGAAGGTAGCTTTACGCCCCTTTTATTTAAGTTTTTAGGCTTAGTTAAGGGTTTCTTAAGCCCTTCTAAGCTAGATAAGTCTATATACTTAGTTATTTCTTCTAGCTACTTTAAGCTAGAAATAATAGTTTCTAAATTTACTAGCTTATTTTATAAGGTAGGTAGGAGTTAATTAAATAATATCTTTATATTATTATAATTAGGTCTATATAATAGAGCGTTTATAAGATTCTTCTTACTAGGTTAATATTTAATATTAAAGTTATATATAGTTGAATAAATAGCCTATTAAGCTTAATAACTATTTAATTACTTTACTTATATAAATCTCCTAAGATTATTATAATTTATAAGTACTTTAATAGTATAATAACTACCTTTTATATAGTATTACTATTACTTAAATACTTTAATAATTACTAATAGCTCTTAATTATATATCTTATACCTAGTCTTAGTAGGTATTAATTTATAAGACTAGAAAGCTACTAGATACTAAGCCCTATTATTATCCTATTAGGATAAGATAGTAGTTATAATAAAATTAGATATATCTATTTTAATCTAAGTTTTCTTATTAGGATTAAAATATATTAAGATAAGTATAATTATAAAGGTATAATATAGGTTATAAAACGCCTCTACCTTATTAGCGCCTTATATAAATAGTCCTAACTTTTTCCTATCCTTACTACCTTTTAAAAGGCTAGTTAAGGGGGATACTATTTATAAATAGTAGTATATAAAATATTAATAGAAGTTTATAAATCCTAAGAATACTTAGACTTCCTAATATATAATTAATATTAGCTAGTCTTAGATAGTAAATACCTTATAACTATCTATTAATATACTAGTAGTACTTATAATAAACCTAAGGAATTTTATTAAGTTAGTATAAGGACTAGTTAGGAATACGGTACTACTATCGATGTAGCGTCTATAGTATGTAGTAGTACTACGCTACCCCTTTACCTATAGTATATAGAGGAGGGAATTCCCCTTAAAGGGAAGGGTAGCGATTAGTCTTACTATTAATAAGAATAGAGAGTTCTATATATATATGTATACGCACTATTTATAGTACTTAATAGCTATATTATTATATAGTACCCTTATATTCTAATTACTCTACCCTATTTAGAGGTTATAGCCCGACTATTAGTAAAATAAGTAGAGAAGGGTTATTACGGGCGTAAGGTAAAAAGGTCGGTTAACTAGCGTAGATAACCCGCCTAAATATAAGGGATTAAGCTTATAGAGAAAATAAGTCTTAAGAATTAGTTAATAAATTAATAATAGATATATTATAATTATAACTAACTATCTAGAGGTAGCTACTAGGTATATAAACCTAGTCCCCGCTACCTAAAACCTAAAAAGTACTATTATAAAGGATATAAGAACTTAAAGAAGAAGTCTCTAAGAGGTAATAGATATAAGATCTATAATAATATCTATAAGAGTTAGAGTAGGAAATATATTATTACAACTATAATTATTAATATAGTAAAGTAGTAAAAGGGTTATAGAGAAGGGAAGCTTCTCGTAGGCCTAAGATATACCTGCGGAAGGCTTCCGCTCTCTATACTATAAGCTACTAGCTATATAGCGATAATTATAATAGATACTAGTAAATAAATAATACTATTATCCTAATAGTAATAGGAAGGCATTAATAAAATAATAACTTAGGTCCTAAATAAGGCCCTTTATACTATAGCTAATTTATTACTATTAATATTATTAAACTCTATTACTAAGTTAATAGTATTCCTAATTAGCTCCTTTTCTAATATTTAGTAGTCTTCCTTAGGGCTATAGTTCTTCTACCTAATAAGGTATTTAGTAACCTATCTATAGCTGTAACGTATCCGTCTCTTATTAATTAGCTTCTTAATTTCCTATTCCTCCTTATCTTACCCTTTAATAATAACTAGTACGGCTAGGTAGTAACGTTAATACGGGTTATTAATAGGGTCTATAGTAGGCTCTAGGTAGGTAATAGATATAATATTATAGATATAATATTATAGATCCTTATATTATTAAGTAGGGCGAGTTTATAGGCTAATTAACTAACCCGTCTAATTATTTAAAATAGCCCGACTAATTATTAGCTAGTCTTCCTAGATTAGATAGCTAGAATACGGTAGCCCTAATAGAGTTATAGATATACTATATCTCCTACCCTAAAGTATATTAGAGTATAGTAGGTATTATAGTAGTCCTTTATTTTTATAGCTATAAAGGTAATAGTATCCTTCGCGTTAATATACGAAGGCCTATAATTAGTTATAATTTAGCTAGGATATACTAGTATAACTAAGGCTTTATTAATAAGGGCCTTATTATAGAAGCCTTTAATAGGGTCCTCTAGTTATAAAAGGTCTAGTAATTCTTAAGTCTTAAATCTATATAAGACCTAAGTAGGTACTAGACGGGTAGAATTATACTTTATATAATTATTTAGCGAAGCTAATATCCTATTAATAATTAAGGGCTACTACTAGGAGTTATCTAGAGTAGTAATATAATACTAGAGGGCTATCTTAGCTATTTAGTTTATACGCTCTAATATACTATTAGTTTATAGATACTAGGCTATTAAATAGAGGAGGCTTACTTTTGATACTAAAAAGATATATTTCTACATTTAACTAATAAACTTTTAATCCTAGTTAGAAATAATAGCCCTTAGTACGCCCTAATTTAAAAGGGCGAGACGGTTAATTAGTTTAGTAGCCTAGTCTTTTCCTAACTACGTATTCTTACTAGGAATTAGGGTAATTACCTTTAATAATTTATTAGTAACTAATATAATTAAGTTAAACCTATTAATTAAATAGGATAAGGCTAGAATAAAGTCTATAGTAAGCGTATAAAATAGCTAGGAAGGTATTAAGATTAGTTATAGAGATCTATAAGGCTAATATCTTAGGGTCTAATTTAATTAATAATATAGATAGTATTAGATAAATTTATAAAGCTTTATTACTATATTATAAATATAAAGTCCCTTAGTTAGATACTTATAAGTCTAGGTATAACCTAGATATCCTATCTTATTATAAGTAAGTTAGAAGACTTCCTTCTCTAGCGGAGATAGGATATATAAATAAAGGCCTATTTTATTATTATTAAAATAGAGTAATTTATTAATTACGTAATATAGTAGCTTAGTAGTATTACTACCTAAGGCTTTATTCTCCTTTACTATTAATATTAAGTATACCTAACGCGGCTTAATAAGGCTCTTAATTAGATATTATTTAAAGTTAGGGCTTATTTCTACTAGACTAACTAGGAAAGCCTTTACTAGTATAGCCTTAAGTAAGTCCCTAGTATTAGCTAGGCGGTATTTATAGGTTACTAACTTAAAGAGAGTATCTAGAATAATATTAGACTTTCTAGGTTTATAGTAGATATCTAGTTAAAAACGTTATAAATACTTAGAGGTATAGATAAGATAAAGGTTTAGTTTTTCTATTAAGGTTATATTTAGACTTATCTAATAGGCTATTAATATAGCGGCTAAATAATTAGTATAGATAATAGTTACCTATTTAATAGCCTTAATTATATACCTAATCTTCTTTACTACCTAGATAATTCCGGTGATTTCTAGTTTAGTTAGCTAGTACTAAGTCTTAGCGTTAGTAAGTAGACGGCTAAGGAAAAGAATTAGTAGATAGGACTTCTATCTAAGAAAATCCCCTACTAAAGCCTTTATTAGGCTAATAACGTAGTATATATATATACTAAACCCGAATTCCTTACTTATATTAAGATCTATAAATAGTTAGAGTTTTTTATTAAAATAATATAGAATAGTTAGGCTAGTAAATAGTTTTTAGAGTTAATAGAAAGTATTAAGCTCCTTTAATATAGGCTTACCTAGATAAGTTCTACGGGCTAGTTTTTTACGTATATTACTCTAAATACTAGATAAAGGCCCTTATTATACGGTAGTATTATAAATAGACTTATTTAGATAAGTCTTTTATAACTAAAGGGGTTTTATAATAGTAGTATAGAAGGTAATATATTAATATAGATACCCTATTAAACTAAGGTATTATTCTAGGGCTATTAGGTTAATTAGAAAGTATAGGTTAGTAATAGCAGCTAATTTCTCTTCTACTATAACTAATTCTAATATATCTACCTTTTATCCTAGTAGATAGACTAAGGGGAAGCTAAGGAATAATTTCTTAGGTAATAAGTAGATATTTATATTATTAAGGGCCTGGAATACCTAATTAAGATAGTTAAGGTATTCTTCTAAGGATTTTAAAAAGATAATAATATTGTTAATATATATATAACTAGAAAATACCTGTAAAAATTCAAGATTTTTACGTCGGAAAATCACCCCTACTACCTAGCGTTTAGTAGGTAACGTGAATAGCAGGGAATATATTAGATATATTAGTAGGTAGGGTAAATAGTAGGGAGTATAATAGATATAGTAGGCTATTAATAACACGGATATTTCCCCCTATTTAAACTAATATTAGATACGTTAGTAGGTGACGTAGATAGTAGGGAGTATATTAGATATATTAGTAGGTAACCTGTATATATAATAGTATTAGCTATATTATATACTCCTATTCTAATAGCATTCTATACCTAGTAATAAGACGGATATTTCCCCCTATTTAGGCCGATATTAGATACGTTAGTAGGTAGATATTAGATATATTAGTAGGTAACGTAAATAGTAGGGTTTTTAGCCTATAAATGCGATAGTATTAGCCTATAAACCTATATAGCGATATAGGTTATTCTAATAGCGTTCTATACCTAGTAATAAGACGGATATTTCCCCCTATTTAGACTAATATCAGATATATTAGTAGGTAATATAAATAGTAGGAAGTATATTAGATATATAGGTAGGTAGGCGGCCTGTAAATGCGATAGTATTAGCCTATAGATTTATATAGCGATATAGGTTATTCTAATAGCGTTCTATACCTAGTAATAAGACGGATATTTCCCCCTATTTAGACCAATATCAGATATATTAGTAGGTAAGGTAAATAGTAGGGAGTATATTAGATATATTAGTAGGTAGCCTGTATATATAATAGTATTAGCTATATTATATACACCTATTCTAATAGCGTTCTATACCTAGTAATAAGACAGATATTTCCCCCTATTTAGGCTAATATTAGATACGTTAATAGGTAGATATTAGATATATTAGTAGGTAATATAAATAGTATAGTTTTTAGCTTATAAATATAATAGTATTAGCTAATATAATAATACAGCGATATAGATTATTATAATAGTATTATATACCTAGTAATAAGATAGATATTTCCCCCTATTTAGGCTGATATTAGATATATTAGTAGGTAGATATTAGATATATTAGTAGGTAACGTAAATAGTAGGGTTTTTAGCTTATAAATGTGATAGTATTAGCTAATATAGTAATATAGTAATATAGATTATTATAATAGTATTATATATCTAGTAATAAGATAGATATCCGCCGTAGGCTAAAAGGAAAAGGGGGAAGAGAGAAGAGGGTTATAAAGACTCCGGCGGAAGAGAAGTAGTCCTAGGTAAAGGGAGCCCTCTAGGTAGTAATAAGGGGAGCGGAGGCTAGAATAGTAGACTAGAACCCTAGAGGTAGGGAAATAGTAAGGAGGGATAACCCTACCCCTAAAGAAATTAAGAGGTAGGTAGAGGAGAAGTAGAAAGAGAGGTAGTTAAGATATTAAGAGGATATCCCTAGCTATATAAAGACGGCGGTATAAAAAGGGGAGGTCTAAGAGATAAAAATTAGCCTTTATATAGGGCTTTTTAAGGCTAAGAGCTTTATAAGTATCTAATTATATATAAAGAAGATAGGACTACGCGCCTTCTTATATAAGAGGAGGGTATTTAAGGTTAATAATATTAATTATAAATATAAATAGAGGTATTTAAAATATTAAGTATATATTTATATTCTACCCTAATTATATAAAGGGGAGGAGGTAGATACTTTAAAGGATAGGGTTAAGTAACTTCTATTAGATAGTATTAACCTTAAAAGGGTTAAAGGTAGTAATTAAGTAGGTAATTTAATAAGGTATACTTAGCTAATTTATATTAGTAAGGGAATAACTCTTTAAGGTAGTATAAGAGTAGATAGGCTTTAATTAGAGGATAAAGGGGTAGGTAACCTTAATAAAAGAAGAGAATAAGATAGTATAAAGAATATAAGAAAGGGTAATATATAATATTTAAAGATCTAGAAATATAATAATAAATAGAGTAAAGGATAAGGGTTTCTTTTATAAATTATAGTTTCCTCTAGTAAGTTAAATATAAACCGCCCTTATTAGCTCTAAGTAGCTAGATAGTAGAGTATAAAATATAAATATAAATATAAATAAGATAGATATTTCCCCCTATTTAGACTAATAGTAGTTATATTAGTAGGAGTTATTATAGAATAGGTAAAATATAAATAATAGTAGGATTTTTCTTATTTATAATCTATATTCTAGCCGCGTATAGAATTTAGTAGGTAAATTCATTTATTCTAATATATCTTTTAAACTACTATACTAATTTTCCTAATTTTAATATAGCTAAGTAGTATAAAATAGAGTAAATAATATAATTTATATAGAAAATATTATAATATATTAGTAAATACGTAGGTAGAATATAAAGAATATTAGGAATTTAATATTCTTTGTAGAAGTAAGCTAAACTAAAAGCGGTTAAATAGGGGTATAAAGCGATAAATCTATTAGATAAGGGGTCTAGAAGATCTTTAGAATTTAAATGTCTAGATATTCTATTATAGTAAGAAGATAGAAATACTAAAATAGTAAGAGAATTCTATCTATTATCTACTATACGTAGGCTAGGGAGTTATAATATCTTATAACTAGGACGTTAAATAATTCTTAGCCTTAATAACTTACTATTATAAGATAATAATAGTACGACTTATTAATAGACTATTAATAAAAGAAGCTCGCTATATTAATAGTACTAATATATATAGTACCTTTTAATAGAGCTAATATCTCGGCTTATAATAGAATAGGATATATATCTAGTATTATAATTTTATTTAAGGCCCTAATATCTACTACTACTTAGCCTTTATAAATACCGTTTATAAGTTACTTCTAGATAATAAAATATAAAAATAAAAATAGAGTTAGCTCTATTATCTAATCTATTCTACCTTATCTATAAACCTTATTAAATTTATTATTAATAACTTCTTTATCTACCTTTCCTAGGGGATAAACCCTAGCCTAGCTAGGTTTATAGATCTCTAGCTAGTTATCTACGAGTAGGATATCTATCTATTAAGACTCTAGGATATATATTATAGTCCTAGTATCTTACTATAGATTTAGGTACTTATTAATAATATCCCCTAATAAGGCCCTTATTTAAGGGGAGCCGTATACTATTACTATAAATACTATAGTAGCGGCGATAAGATATTAGAGATTAGTTTTAACCTAATTAGCTACCTTTTTAGGGGGCCTAGTAGTAAGGTCGCTATAGAAGGCTTTTATAAGGAAGTAGTCTAGAGTATTATACTTAGTAACCTAGCTAAGTTTTATATTCTTAGATAACTTAATATTATTATTAGTATTATTCCTAATAAAGATATAAGATATCCTATAGTTGATAATATAGGTGTAGATAGATAGGTCTTTTAAGCTATCTAGCTTAAAGATTAAGTCTTAATCCTTTAGAAGATTAAGAGACTAATAATAGGGGCCTGTAATTTAAACTCGTTTATTATTATAGGGGCTGATAATAATATTAGCCTAACTAAATATTATAGCGTTAGTATAAGTTCCCTTACTAGAGACTTTAATAGGGACTTTAAGGTTTTAATAAGAATATATTATTATTAAATTCCTCTTAAGGTTAATAATAATACCTTTAGGTTTAAGGATTATAACCCTAATTAACGCCTTTATTAAAAGGTTATTAATAATATATAATTCTCTCTTAATAAAAGTAGTACTATTACTACTAGGAATATATATTAGTAGCTTAATATACTTATTAGCGTTATACTTCTTACTTCTAATACCTCTTACCTTTATAAGCGTCAGCATTCTAGAGATTTTAGCTTATAGGAACTACTTTAATAGGAAAGTCCTATCTATTAGACTTATTATATAACCTATATCTATATAAAGCTTATAGAGAGGGTGGCTAATATCTAGGATAAATTTAATCTAAGTTATAATAAAATAATATCCCTTAAAGGTATATCCTCCTAAAGTAGTCTATTTAGAAGTACTTTAAATAATAGTCTATAGAAGGCTTTAGTAGGTACTACTAGCCTTAGCCTCCTTAGATAATATTATAATAGCTATTAAGGCCCTTATTTTATAGTAAATACTATAATAGATATAGTTATATAGAGTATTATTAGATAAGAATATCTTAGAATATTTCTAATAAGTAAAGGCTTTATTAGATAGCTAGATTAATAGGAAATAGGTCTTAATAGTATTATCGTCTTTATAACTCTTAGGATTCTAACTATATTCTTAAGAATTATTTAGTTAGCCTAGACTAGGGTTAGTCTAGTTTATAGACTAGTAGTACTTATCCTTATAAGAATTATAAGCTACTTACTTATTATACGGCTCTTCCTAAGGATTCCTATCCTTAATAGTAGCCTAGTAGGTATAAGGCTATTATACCTAATTATATAACTTATATAAGTAATTACCATTTAAAGTATTTAGTAGACGGCCTTAATCTAGGTTATAGTTCTAGTATTAACTCTACCTAGGTAACGCGTTTCCGTTTATAATTTATAGGGGTTATTAAGGACTAATAATTTATACCTATTAAGGGTTATTATTAAAGTTACCTTAATAGTTTCTATATAATACGAATAGTATAAATAGTTAAGTAACTAGATTCTAATTATTATAGTTTAGCCTTAGAGCCCTACTATTATAATTAAAACTATGATTACTAAATTAGTAAGGAGGATTATCTAAATAAGAAGTATACTAACCTAATTAAGGATCTCGTTAATTATTATAGTAACTATCCTACTTTATCTTAAAGCCTTTCTTAATAAGGCCCTTATTTCTATAAATATTAAACTAAGTATCCTTCCTATATCTAAGTTCCTTAAGGAGGCCCTTAATTATTAATTTCTTAGTTAGTAATAATAGATCCTAACGTAATTATCCGTCTATATATTTAAATACTAGGAGAACTTAGGCTTCCTTTATAGTAGCTATATTAGCATTTTTACTATTTAAGATAATACTAGAAATATAGTTAGCTAGATCCCGTTAATTTTAAGCGTCCTTTACTATATAACAGATATTTTCTAGTAGACTAAGCGACTTACTAGGAGAGTCCTAAAAACGTTCCTATAGAGCTATATACTATTTAGTAATACCGGTAGGATTATTTCGTAGCCTAATACGTATAGTACGTAATAATTAGGTAGTAAACTAATTATTAGCTTTCCTAAGTAGATACAAGTCTAGATTTAACTATATAAGAGTTAGATCTATAGTAGTAGCTTTTACTTCTACCCTATTAATAAAGCTAAAAATATTATAATAGATATTATAGCTATCTTTAACTTTAACTAGGGGTATATTAGGATTTAGATCGAAGTACCTAATATCTTAGGGCTAGAATTAAGGAATACCTACTATAATAGTAGGGTTTATAGCTAGCCCTATAGTAGGCTAATTAATAGGCTAGTTCTAATATCCGCTAGCTCTATTATTCAGGCTTTAAAAGAAAGTAGATATAGTATTAAACTATTTAGCCGTAAAACCTCTAATAGGTATATTCGCCTAACTAGCCTAGCTATTACTATTATTATTTCCCCTATTATCCGCTATATCTAAAGGCTCTAGCGGATTAGGATTAGGAAGTTCTAGTTCTATTAGGTGATTATAGATAGCCTCTTCTACTAAAGTTACTCTTATACCTACTAAGGATAGGATAGACTCTATTAGTATTAGTATTAGTAAAGTTAATCTTAGTAGTAAACGGATTAAGGCCCTTAATAGGGAGGTAGGTACTAAGGGAGGCTACTATAGATAGTACCTTATAGATATAGTAGCTTTCTTAAAATAATAATTTACTATATAGAACTAGCTTTTATTAATAGCCTAGTTAGAAGGCTAGGATATTTTATATATATTAAAGAGTCTAATAGGCTCTAAGGATAAAGATCTAGTATAGTACTATTATTCTTATAAGGAATTAGTAATATAGTTAGTTTAAGGAGGTCTAAGGTTCTTATTAATAATAAGTACTATTAGAAAACGGCTAATATTATTAATAATAGTAGTATACTTATACCTAGTATTAATAAAGTCATATAATTAAAAAGTAAGGATAAGGGTTTCCCTATTAGTAGCTAGGATAAGCGGTAAGCGGAGAAATATCTAGGAAATATCTGAATTTACTTAGTAAAATACCGAAGTTTCTCTAAAATCCTAATAATCTAATGAAATCCCAAAACTATTAGGAGGTAGTAATAGGTAATAAATAAGGCTCTTATTAATTATAAATTTTAAGGAGACTTCCGTAGTTATTATTAGTTATAGAAGGCTTCTTTAGCTAGCCTAAATAAGTATTAAATAGATTAGAGAAAAGCGTATAGAAGACTAGTAAGAACTTATACCCTAAGGCTAGTACTATAATAGCTAGTACTATAATAGCTAGTAGACTATATACAGCTTATTAGTAGTTAATAGTACTAATAGTAGCTAATACGGTATTACTACTATATATTATAACTATAATTATTAATATAGTAAAGTAGTAAAAGGGTTATAAAGAATAAAAGCTTCTTATAGGCCTAAGATATACCTACGAAAGGCTGCTACTCTCTACGCTATAAGCTACTAGCTATATAGCAATAATCGTAATATATATACTAATAATACTACTTAAGTAGGTTATTACTATTACCTATTATTAGTAGAAGAATTAGAACTAAAGCGTCCTTAATATAAAACCTATATTCTTAGGCCGTAGGACCTATATATATATAACGGGAAGTTAGTATAAGAATATTAAGAATAGTTTAATAATATAGTTAATATAATTAAAATAAGTATAACTTATTTTCTTAATAACTCTATAAAAATCTAATACGCGTTATAATATATAGCCCTAGACCTTAAAGCTAGATAGTATAAGTATATAAAAGATATATTAAAGGATAAATAGTCTTAAGAATACTTTAATAATTTCCTAATAGATTAAATAAAAGATCCTTAAAATTAATATCTAATAATTAATAAATACTACTTAGAAGTTAAGTAAAAGGAGTATTAAAAGATTATAAACTTTATAAATTACCTTACTAAGTTAAAAAGGTAACTTAAGCTATTAATAGAGTATATACTTTATAATAACCTTTTAAATAAGTTATATAAAGATCTTTATAATTAACTTATAATATAATTTAATATCCTAAAGATAAGGGATACTCTTATTATATTAGTAACTTAATTAAAGCCCTATATAGTATTACTTATATATAAAGATTAAAAGGATAATACTCCTACTAAGGGTTAATATCCTTAAAGAGGAAGAGGAAATTTCTAAGGGTAAAGAGATAATAGCTTATATATAAAGTAAGAAGGATAGGGCGCTATTAGGATATTATTATACCTTCCTTAAAGGCCTAAGCCTAACCTTTCTACTATTAAATATTATAATTATTAAAAGAAGGGATATATAACTAAGGATTACTAGAGTATAAAATTAATAGTTATAAGTATTATAACTAATAAACTTATAACTAATAAGATATCTAATAATAAGCTAGCTAAGAAAGGCTTAAATTTAAAAAACCCCTAAATATTATAATTATATCTACTATTATAATATAAGTAGAGCTTAAGAGCTTATAAAGAGAATTTATTATATTAATTAACTCTAGAGTAAATACTAATTATATTAATATACGCTTAATAAAGGAGGTAGGATTAAGAAATAAACCTTAATTCTAGTAATACCTTATATAATAAAGTTAGGAACCTAATATTATTACTAAGTTCTTATATAAGAAAAATTAAACTTATTAATTTTAATAATATTATATAATATTATAAGGGCGCCTTTTATATAATAATAAACCTTAATTATAACTTCTACCTTAAGTATTTATAATTAGAGGAATAAAATCCCTAAGTAGATTAGCTTATATAAAACTAGTAATTTCCTATTAAAAAAAGTAATATTAAGGAGTACTTTAATATTATTAAAGCCTTAGAGGAGTAGCTTAATAGTATTATATTTACTATAATATACTTAGAAGTAGGTAATAAGAGCCTACTACTTAAAGTTAAGCTTCCTCTAAAATTTTAGGAATTCTAAGATATCTTTTTAATTAAGAATATTAGGGCGCTACTAGCTTATATATAATATAATTATATAATTAATATAAAGGAGAATAAAGAACCTCTCTTTAACCTACTTTATAACTTATTAAAAAAAGAGTTACGCGTATTAAGGGAGTACTTTAAATAAACTTTAAAAAAGGGGTAGATTTATTATTTTATAAGTTTAATAGGTATACTAATTCTTTTTATATTAAAAAAGGATAGAATGTTATATTTATATATTAATTATAAGACGCTTAATAAGATTATAATCAAGAATTATTATTTACTTTTATTAATTAATAAAATATTAATAAGATTAGTTAATATTAAGTACTTAATTAAGTTAGATCTTAAGGATATATATTATTACTTATATATAAGAAAGGATAATAAATAGAAGATTATATTTTATATAAGATATAGCTATTTTAAATATATAATTATACCTTTTAAACTTATTAATATACCTACCTTATTTTAAGTATATATTAATAAAGCCTTAGCGGGACTACTTAATATTATATATATTATTTATCTAGATAATATTCTTATCTACTCCTAGGATAAAAAGTCTTATATTAGAGTTATAAAGGTAGTATTATAATATCTTTATAAATTTAAACTTTA
>JAABUP010003276.1_pt1 | contig 28882 bp, 44 predicted proteins | sample 5559201 | NCBI WGS metagenome assembly JAABUP01 (sample SAMN10711887, study PRJNA513373) | rock metagenome | isolation source: Antarctica rocks | place: Antarctica | reverse complement strand
GCATATGCTGCTTTCTCAGGAGACTTCCAGCCTTGGAGCACATCTGAGTGCACCTTGTACACTTCCACCCCAAGGGGTCTGCACACCTGAATGATGAATGCATGATTGAGCAATGCTGAATGAATGTGTGTCTCAAGTGAGCAAATGCAACATCGAGCTAGCTGTATGCATGTGCCAGTGTGAAGCTGAGAGGGGTGTAAGTTGATGCTACTGGTCAACAGTGTGAGACACTGCTTACCTCCAGGGGATCTCTGGCATTGGGGCCCCACAGGGGTACTGATAGGTCACCCCCAGGGCATGTGGACAGTGCAGCCAGGATGTCAATCTCAGCAAAGAACTCAAAGTAGTCACCCTTCTTGGCAGGGCAGGCCTTCATGAAGTATTTGTCCTGGTCATTCAGCCCTGCAGTAGTCAAAGTATTGTAAGATCAAAAATTGTCAAACATACATCGCCCACCAAATTACAAGCTGATTTGTCTAAAGGTAGGCAAAGGATCAGTAATACAGCGTTGCACAGTGGCATCACAGTACATAGGCAGCAGCAGGCAGCACACATCTTGGAAAGATGCAAGACGTGTTGACATTGGCTTCTGCTGCATGTGCAAAATGCAAAACAAACTTCAGCAGGTGCGGATCGCATGCCAGGCTCTGAAGCAACGCGTGGAAGTGTTACCAGACGCACCTGTGCATTGGAACACGTTCAAAACATCATGAACATCAAACTCTGTGAGTCCATATGGCAGCACTGCTCTGGTTAGGTTAGAATGGCAGTGATAGTCAAAGTCCTTTCCAGTCAACATAGTGTTGACATATGGGTCACATCTTGTGCCAAGTAAGTCGTGTACACGACCACCTTCGCCATCTTTGCCGTAGTCTTTCAAGCTGTCCCCGGTGATCGTGACCATCGGTCTCAGAAAAGGCAGGATAGACCACAGTCTGTCAAAGACAGTTACGTGTGCTGCTTGCAGCTGCCGAGTGCGAGATGCCCACATCCGCTCACGGGGGTCGTTGAAGTTCCACAAATTCAGGTCTCCCACCTGTGCCAGGCGCAGGCAATGAATTGCTGGCGTTTGTCAAGTCTTGCCATTCAGAACAAGTTCCTGTACAGGACGGCGTGCGCGATTACACAGGCGTGCCTGGGGTCCTTCCGGAATTGTGATGCGGCACAAATAACCTGCTGGTACTTTCCATGCCCTCCCACTGCGAATTGGCAGGATGAAGGAGTCGACGAGCTCGTGACGAGAATCTTCATGGATTTTGCTGTAAAGTGCTCGGTCAAGATCCAAAAAGCTACCTGCCGTCGCTTGGTAGGCTGCTGCCGTGGGCTCGATGCTGACCATGCTACTAACAATTGCAAACGCGTATGAAGATGCTAAGCGTTGCGTAAACTCGTTCCGGCACCTGCATGTCTGATCGTATGCAAAGTCTGCTCGTCTATTATTTAGTGTCTCTTTCGGGTACCTTTTCACCAGAAACTAGGTCATTGTGTTTTCACTCCTGTATGCACCTACGTAAAATGACGATTTCGCATGCATTATAAGCTGTGTGTCCCTTTATAGCTATAGATGTGAACAGGAATTTAAGGCCTGAGAGGATTGCCTGTAAGTAGCGCTAGCGCGGAGGGACTTGTGTCTGTACATGTAGTGTACATGCAGTGGAGACCCATGTCTACGCATTTCATGCGCATGTGTTCTAAATTTGGAGACGCCCCTACATCCGCAATCAATGGCATGAAGCATACCGTAGGCACAGCACCAAATGGCTGTAACCACACAACGGATTGGTTTTGAAACGCTTCACGTTGTGCAATCAGGGAAAACCAGAAGATTGCTGAGGACTAGTGGTGAAACAATTCAATGATCGCGCTGAAACACGGCATATATGATCGCACTGAAATACGGCTATATAGATCTATCTCTAGAGTCCTCTCAGGAATTGCCTTTCATCATGCTGGGCTCAAAAATGTGTTTTGCGGTTGGGTTCTATGTCTACACCACAGCCTAGACCTAGGTGTCACATGTCTTGTACAAGATCAGAGGCGTAACAACAATCACTCCAGTTCTTTCAAAATTGTCTTGCAAAACAGCCGCAAAAAGATGGAGCAAACTACATCAAATTTTGACATGCAGACATACACAGGACCTTGCGAGGCATACAGTAACAGCAAGGCACTTTAGTGCCTCGATCAAGCTAGATGGAGCTCCTGTTTGGTATGAATCCCTCCAGTGAGAGCAAGGAGGTCTAAAAAAGTACTTCAGAGTATATTCTCAACTCTGAACTGTCATCAACTGTCCGATCAAACCCACAAACCCTGGTCAAGCAGGGATGAGCCACCCATGGTTGCAGGTCAGTGCAGCCAAGAGTTACCTTGCAGGATGCTGGGATGAATTTCAAAGTTAGATCTGGCAGGTACACCTTTTCATCAATCATCAGAAAAGCTATATGTAGCATTTGAAGGTGAGGGAGTTGCAGATCCCCAACTAACACAGCTTGCTTTGGATCCTCTGTATTTACATCCCAGTGACATCTGAGCTGCAATGTCTCGAGGTCACAAAACTTGTCGAAGATATCCAGGTCTACCTTAGCTCCTGTAATATATCTGAGACAAATGTGTGACATACCAGGTGGCAAAAAGCGAAAAGGATCCAATGAAGTGATCCCCCCCTCACAAGATACCTCAAGTTTGTTCAGCATGGGGTAGCCCACTGCAAGAGCACCACACACAGCAGATATCTCATCAACAGCCAGATCTGCATAAACCGCAGTCAGACGTCTACTTTGAGGGCGCACAGCCAGAACTTCAAGAAGAACGCTTGTGGCATCTTTCCATGTGCCATCCTTGTCTCCCTCAGGACTGGCTGATGAGGGCAGGGCATGCTCAGACAAAGCAGCTGCTGCCCAGGTTTTGCAGGTACACAGCATTTTGTATGTACAACTCAGCTCGATGTTCGCCACTCCCAAGAGCACGAGCTCTGGCAGGCTTGCCCAACCTGCGCGATAATTGATAATTCAACGTTGCTTGCGGCATGTGCACTCACACTGTCATGACCTTTGCCAAACTTCGCTGAACTTTCAAGGGCTCTCGAGAGGCAACCAACCGGGGTACTTACACACTGAGTCCGGATCTGACTTCATGTTTACAGTGTCAAGAGCGCTGCAACTTAGTGCTTGACAAGCAGGCGTTGCTCACTGCTGCAAATAGCAGCAGCGATTCCTCTAAAATTTCAGCTTATTGTGATCAGTGCAGTGCTGCATCATATGGCAAGTGGGCCTGAGCTTGCCGAGCAGACCCAAGTCGCAGCGGGAGGCAGGGATCACGGAATATTGCACAATGGAGTTACGCTGGTGGCGACTGGCAAACTCTGTTAGCCAGCGTGCACCCACTATTGGGTTGAAGCAATTCTGCCAGTCCCACCCATGTTGATGCATATAATTTATGCATGCAATAAACAAGCACCCACGCCAATAATGTCATGCATGTCTGGCCATATTGTGTTATGCTATGCCTGACGATGCTCCACAGATTTGAAAGACTTGAGAAAGTACACATGTTAACAGTGAATGACGGAGGTTAGTGTAGTACAACTGCAATCCTCAGTATGATATCTGCAAGTATGGATAGCAGACTCAGCAAAGACCACATACATCACTACAACAAATGTGGCCCAATTGCAATGCGTGTTATCCCTTACATGCAACAAGTTTATGTTTGCTACCATTTTGCCAGCTGCAGCCACCATATTTTGGAGGCAATGGGGAATTGGCGCTGTGAAGGGTCCAGCAGGACCCTGAGCAGTGTGTATCACACATAGCCCAACCCAGGTAATGGCATGCTAAGTTCTGCCGCTACTCGGTGGATGCTCTGCAGCGCTAACACCCTGTTGGAAGCGTAGACAATACCAACTTCATACTGCTGTTCATACCACTGTTCATACAGAGTCCTAGCAAAGTTCTGCCTATGACAGGCCGCTGTTGCCAGCAAGTTCTGATTCTATGCTTGTTAGATCCAAGGCCCCTTGTAGAGAAAGCTCGCTTTGCCAGGCTCTGCACATCAGAGCATTTTGAGACGCGACTCTGAAAGCAGCCATTCAGAAAGGCTTGCTTGCCATCACACTGTGATACATATGGCTTTGGCAGCATCTCAGAGTCATCAAGAGCTTGTTTGAGCCTGCTGCTGAAGCCATTTGGGACTGTAGTCAACCGACAGTGCATCAATCTTAGCTGCCATGATTGCATCAAACATGGACAAGCCACCAATCGCGTGTGTGGACAACACAACCTGCATAGCATTTCTGAACACCTTGCCTCCTGAACACCTTCCACAGCTTCTTTGTCACAGATCATGTTGTCAGCTGTGACTTGTTCCAATCTGCCTTGTCAGTAGGCCAGGCAATCTTGCCTGTGTAGCTGCACATTATAATTACACGATTGCACAGTCAAGCAACACAAGCTCACCTTGACTTCTCTGTAGTCTGTCAGGTGCAGATCTGGATGGTGACCTTCCTCCTCTGCCACTTCAGCAACCTGATCAAAGAACTGCACAGCTGCAAAAACGCCCACACATCAGACTAGTTTGGTTCCAGACAGATGACGAACAACTGGGTAGGATTGCTTGCAGCTAGCTCAGCATGTCTACCAGCAACAAAATTCTTTGCAGTGAAGGTGCGGGTCAGGGTCGTCTTTGCTTCATCCAGTTGCCATGCAGGCAAGGCCTGCAGCTTGTTTTGTAGGTCATTTTCGCTTAATTTTGGCGTCTGCCTGCAGCATTCTGCATATGATGGCCATGCAGCTGGGCAGAATGAGTGAGTACAAATTACTACTGGCAACAGAAATTACTTGTTGCACTTGCCAAGGTTTTTGCAGGACTGGCCACGCAGCTGTTCACTGCCAAGTCCAGCGAACAGAACGTTCTGCGAGATTGAGCTGGCCATAAAGAGCTTTCTGGCGAACAGGACCTCCTGTGTAACAGCTTTGCTGCAGAAGTTCAGCGATGAGGCTAGCATGCAAGATGTAGCTGGGCATGCAAAATGTAATCGAACGGTGTCAGACTGGCTGACGCGCAGAACCTCGATCAGCTGAGCTCGGAGCTCCAGTATCAGCTCAAGCTCAGCATGCTGCGCTTCGTGCTGCGCATGTGTTCCTCCTATTGCCGCAGCACAGGTTGCTCATCGGCGTATGTCCTGCTGCATTCATGCCCACACGCCTGTCACAGCGTTGCGTATTGTCGACGGTGTCTGATTGTGCACATTATATGCTTGTACTTTTCGGTTAACCTCGATGCCACTCTGATCACTTCTGTCCGAGGACCACCATCACGCATACGGCAGTGCGCTGTGCGCGAAATGTCGGCGGCATTGCAGGCGCTCAGCGCCTTGATCGCTGCAGAGCCACCTGGAAAAAGGGTCGCCTATGAGACTTGTCTGAGCAGCATGCAGGCAACAAAGGATCTTGCGGGTGACCTTGAGGCTGTAACTGTAAAGCAAGCTTCGGCAGTCAGCACGGAGCTTCAAGACCAATGGACGCAATCAAGCAACAAGCTGTACGTGCTCAATCGTGTTCTTGCATAGCTACCAGCAGTTTGAGGGAGCCAACCTGGTGCCTGCTGTGCAGGGTTATGTGCTCACTACAAGTAGCTGGGTATGTATTGGCTGAAAAGTCTTTCACAACATATTTACCAGGTAAACCTTCCTTCAGTACAGCAGCCTTATCGTAGATAGTTCTGGTGCTTGTGTTGCACGTGAGTCTGTACCACACTGGTGTCTCAACTGTCGCAGGTGAGGAGCAATTTCATCTTCTGAAGTCCCTTACTGCGCTGCTTCACAGCAGTTCACGTAAGGTCAGTTTCCCTATACACTTTCATTTGGACTGCTGTGTGTGTTTTGACACCCATTTTGTCAGCCTGCTGGATGCGCTCACATTGCTGATGCCAGCTTGTTCCCTGTCACAGCCAACGAGCAGTTCTTATGATGCCTTACCTTTCAGGATGAGGCCAGGGTGGTGTTCTGGTGCCTGTCTCGCCAGGAGTTCCATCCTGATATTCTGCAGCAACACTGTCAAGCCCTGGTGTCAGCCATTGCACTCGGGGTGGTCACAAGCAACAAATGGGAGTCAATGCAGTGCGTGCACCACAGCCTGAAGTGCATCGCCAGATTATCTCAGCAAATTCCAGAAGCTTTGAGGGAAGCAGCGCATCTGTGGCTGCCACAGCTGTGGCGCCTGCTGTTGGTTCAGCCAGTGACACAGTATGAGCAGGCAAGCTCTTGGCCCTCTGCTGTTGGTCACATGGCATCTACTTGTGCCAGATGTGGGAATCATGGCAAGGCTAATGTTCAGCTGCACAGCCATGAGCCGTATCCCCAAAGCACTCTGCACAGGGGCTGACCTGGTCACAAAAGCGGCATCATCAAAGTGCCCATGTTCACAGCAAATTGAAGCCCTATGTTTGCTTTAGATGCCTAGCTTTGACAGACACCTGTCAGCACATCAAGACACACAATGTCCTGCAGTAAAACACATCACGACATGCGCAAGTTTGCATCACATAATCCCCGCTGACAAGGCATCATGTCTGCTGCTATCCAGAAAGCAGACTCAAAGCACTCCTTTGCCAAGCTGCGCCAGGAGTCCCTGCTGACATTCAACCTGGCCTGGTCACAGCCTGGTGGCAGGCCTTGTGAGGGCAACTTGTCAGCAGCCCTGGTGTTGGACTTGGTGGGCAGCAAGCGTGCTGGGCAGCCAGCAGACTCTGATGGACTCCTGAAGGTCATGTGGGATTGGACTCGGGCAGCTTGGGGCTCTGATGCTCAAACAGGTATGCAAGACAAGCGGGTCAACAGTCTTCACTTGGCTCAGTGAAAGATATGCTGGCTATCAACAGAGCCTCTCACCTGTTGCATTGAGCAGGCACTGTCAAAGTAATTTCTGTGGTAACAAAGATTAGGGGCAAATGCAAACAAGACCCAACTAGGAGTCTGCTGTTGACCATACACTCCCTCGACCACTGTCGTGATTTCTAACAAATGCAAACCTTCTGGAAGAATGTGATGATCAATGCTGTAACCACCTTGAGCATTGTTACCCAGGAGCATCTGGAGGGCAAGCTCCCAAGGGGCAAGTCAGTGAGGGTACCATACTGCAGGCAGTGACTGCAGTACATGCCTGGGGCTGTTTCGTGGAGCTGTTGGGTTGTGAGTTCCTGAGAAGAGATCCCCCTGTGGGACCCCCTATGCTGAAGGCGAGTAGAAACATGTGCTTGGGCCTTTACACAGTCTGCATCCAAATTCATGCAATTCACTACAGCAGTGCAGAATTGTGCATACCAGATTGTGTGTGCCGACTCGGTGAATGCTTTAGCAGCAACTCTAGCAGGGTGCAGAATGTCTCACTCACAACAGTGTTCAGGTGGCAAATGCGTCATCAAGCTGCCACTCACACAATATGACCTTCCAGCTTGTATGCATTGTTGAAGCCCTGCACTCTCACACCCTCACCAGCATGGTCTCATCTGGCTCCAACTAGAAATGTTCTGCACAAAGTACTGATTTGGGTTTTCTGTGGTGCAGCTGGTGGAGAAACCGTTCACCCACACCAGCAGCACCAGGCTGCCAGTGGCCACCTTTGCTGCTTGGCAGAAGCTGTGTGATGCATTCGCCACTTGTGGCCAGCTCAGCAAGCGCCAGCCCCTGCTGCTCAACCCAATCACTTTTGCACTCAAGTCAGACAGAAGGCCAGCGGTGCACCAGGTGTCCTGTCCTGTCACTCACACACCTTTGCTCACAGTCACAGACTACTCGCGTGCAAACCGGAACAATGCGTTGCAAGATCTGAACCAAGCGTGAATCTGGTTGAGGTGTATCTTGCAGCATGATGTCACACTTCGTTACATATTCCCGTGTACCACCAAGTGCTGCTGCTGCTGCTGCTGTACACGCAGCTATAGCAATGGCAAGGAAACAATGGCAAGGCTGGTTAACAAGGTGCCCAGCTTCTCATGCCCCACAACCATGCTAGCTTTCTGGTCTTTCTTTGTAAAAAATCTCCCATATGAAGTTGCAAGCTCCTCATTCACGATTGTTCTGTAGGCGGCCATGGCAACCTGGAAGCATATGGTAGCGCATGCAAGCAAGGCATCCACCAGTGAATCACCTGCTTCTGGGGCTGCCAAGTCCTCTCTCCTTGCAAGTCTACTGACTCCTGTCCTGCAAGTGCTCATCAAAATGCCACTTGAGACAGCCCGGGCTCCACCTGCAAGGCCTGAGCCATGCCAGTCCTTGTGGTCAGAGGTATTTGAAACGCATGGTGTTTTGACATGTGCTTGGCATACATCATGTGTCTTGTACATTCAGTGCTTGTTGTCTGTTGACTCCCCTAAAGACAGAAAATATGAATTCATTGATTGATTGATTGATCTTGTGCATTCAGCATCCTCATGGACACACTGGGGTTGCATAGTCCAGTCTGTCAATGGTTCAAACATCCTCCTCAGTTCTGTCTAATCTGCAAATATGCTCTCGTGTCTGTCACAGTCAGCAGCGCATCCAAGTTGCTTCTGATCTGCAGCGGGTTCTGCAGCAAAGCCCCTGCAGCAAAGCCATAGGCACTGCCCTTGTGGGGTCTGCACACCTCAACAATCAAGTCCTTTGTGATACAACACCAACCAAGTGCTAGGAAAATATGCAAGTTGATAAATCACATGACAAACAGCAATGCTGTCGCTCAAAAAGAGAGCTGATCATCAGCTTCCACTCAGTGGAAAGCTGAGCGATGATTGTCCCCTGCAGGCAGTAAAGTGGCTGTCAGACAGCTTGCAAGATGCACAGCTGCTGGTCACATTGCTGGATGTGCTGAGCACCAACATCAACTCCATCTGCCAACAGCAGCCGCCACCGCCAGCACATGTCATTGCTTGCCTCACTGGAAATCTGTTGCCAATGACAGCTGTTCTGAAGCAGACAGTTGAGGCGCTGGCAAGGGAGTCTGATCAGAGCTTGTCTTTTCTCACAAAGGTGGGCTTCATGCAGTCAGCCCACAGCTTGCATTTAGTTTCAGCTGAATGAACTCAGGAAATGGGAAGAAGTTTTGCAAGCGTCCTTTGGGCAAGCGCTATGATGCAAATGTCACCAATGACACAAGCTGTTGAAAATGGGTGGCGCAGATACCACATGTATATGCATCAGCACAAAATCCTGCCACTAAATCACCAGTTAGACTTCCCAATACACATGTGCAATTCAGGTCAAGTTGTGGACAATAGTCCAATGCATGGTCAGTAGCATTCTGTAACTGCTTGATGCAGCACAGCCAAAGCTGTCTTGTCAGTATGCTGGCTCCCCACAACTTTTGCTTGTTGGTCCAGGGCCTGCAGGCAGTCAAGTGTCTCTACGCTGATCTGTGTAGCTTGGCGGCAGTCAATAAACCCACCAATGACAGTCCCCACAGCAAAGCTGGGGCTGCTGGTCTTTGTGGCTTGGCAGCGTGCCTTCTGCAGATAAGTTCGCCCACAGTGCAAGCGCACGACAGCGGTTGGTACGGCAAAGATATCAAGCAGTGTTGGGCATCATGTGCTGAGTCAGTGCTGGACAGCTGTACACAGCTTGTCAAGCAATCACCTGCTTGTGCAAAAGCCATGGTCACTGTGCCAGGTAATCTGCGCTGTGCTATGCTGTGCTGCGTTGCGTTGTGCACTGAACTGTGTTGTTTTGCGTTGTGCTGTTCTATGCTGTGCTGTTTTACGCTGTGCTGTTGTATGCTGGGCTGCGCTGTGCTGTGCTGTGCTGTGCTGTGCTGTGCTGTGCTGTGCTGTGCTGTGCTGTGCTGTGCTGTGCTGTGCTGTGCTGTGCTGTGCTGTGCTGTGTTGACACTGCCAGCTACACACAGCCCCTGCCTGTACTGTACAAAACTCAGGCCTCTCGTGGGGGTCTTGCCAAGGGCTAGTTTTCTTGCAAGTCACAGGTAGCATTGTGTAAGCCCGTACCATCCAAATAGTGTTTAGCATGGGCATGCCCAAATGTAAGACTGTCATATAGAGACCTGATAGGGATGCTCAAAACAGACTGTTCAGGAGAGACAAGGCTTGCCCTGCACATAAATCGCTCATCACGAGCTGGGAATTGGAAGCATCATGCGTCATCATTGTTACGTGATGCTCGAAATGCTAGCTTGACACAGTTGTGTTTGACACATGGTCACACAGGTTACAGCACAAGGAGCACTACGGTGTCCATGAGGGTTCTCGTGTTTGCTCAGCTGTCCATGGTCTTTGTCACTGTCCCCTCAGTGCGCACCAAGTCCTCAGAGACATGTCTGGGAGACCTGCTGCTTCTTGCTGGTACACTCCCTTCTGATGCAGCCACTTGTCCAGCTGCTGTGTCACGTACAGCATCCATCCTACACATTTGCACCAGCACACCATCTGCAGTCAAAGCTGCAGACTGCTGACGTTGACTAGTTCAGCTATATCAAACTGGGTCAATCCCTGCAAGAGGCATATTCGCAAGCATGAGAAGACATGCTGCTTCTACGCCACCATTTATTGTGAGAGAGATCACTAAGGCAAAAGTGGTATCATGTTTGCGACGAGGCATGGTCAGCGTTGCCTTTGTGGGGTGAGGCTGAACTGAAGGTGTTTCTTCTTGTAACATCCTGTCTGTCTGTGTCTTGTGCAGAGCAGGATGAGCAGTCAGTGAAGCAGATGCAATCCTACTGGCAGCACTGCAGTCTGGCAGCAGAACCAAATGCATTTTCACAGGACAGACTGCCTGCCAACCTGGACATCTGGAGCCTGCTTGCAGCCAGCCTAGCAAAATCACTGCCCACAAGTGATGAGTTTGATGACTCTGATGCCGCTGTGATGGCTGCCATTGCCTTCACCATCCAAGTGCTGAAGTACCCGCTGGAGGCTTTGAGGAAAGGAACTTCAGCAGGGGAGAAAGGTGCTGTTGTTCTTTCAGCAGAAGACCTGGGTAGGGCAATCGCGTGGGGAAATGCATGGCAGGCACTGTACCAAGCTCTCACTGAGGTACACACCATTTGAGATAGCACACAACGCACCTGCATGAATGAGCATGCATCTGCTGTTCTGTGATGGCAACAACAATGCATACAGCTTGCAATCCTCTGCTTGCAATACACTGTGGCATCTGCATGGCATGGCATGTTCAAGAAGCAGGTTCAACGTTCAGAGAGAGACCAGGTCAGATCACACCACCTGTTCTCCAGGTGTCGTCACGCAAGCGGGCCTACAAGCTGAACAGCACAGACCTGCTTCATGCTTACCTGCTCAGGCTTGCAGCAGACATGCATCAGACTGCAGGTGTAGCCTCTGCTGCACCAGTGCAGGGGAACAGGCACGCCAGTCTGTCCCTCTGGAAGTGTCTGCTGGCAGCGGCAGCAGTGGCAGTGGCGCATCAGGTGAGGAAACAGCTCACTGCCACCTTCAGGATTGCCTCTGCCAGCACAGCATGGCAGAGTACAATAACTGCGAGCAAGATCAAAGGCACCCCTGTTCTGGCTCATCAGTGCAGCTCAACTGCACAGACTGCTTTGGAAAGACAAGACTTGTCCCGCACGTGCCTAGCTCATCATGAGCTGGAAGGCATTGTTGTTTTTATTATAATTAGTGCAGCTCAACATTCTGCAGTCAAGTCCTGTCATGACATTGACCTGCATTGCATGGTTGCAAGGAGATATTTAGTCTCCATTTATAGGCTGTCATCCTGCCATAGCAAGCTTTTAAATGGCTATCGAGGCCAGGGTGTACAGTCGTTTCGTTTGCTCCTCCACTTCTCTTCTTCCACATGGGTTGCAGGCTGTGGAACATAGAGGCAAGCAGGTGGGCACAGCAAGCAGGCCTGCAGCCAGAGCCTCCGGCGGAGCAAAAGGCAGCAAGCCTGTCAGTGACGTGTCAAGTGCCTGTCAGCTGCTGGGTATGACTCACACTGCATTGACCATCTGCAAATTGCTCCCACATGCTCATGGCTACCTTGCTCTGGACTCAAGTCTCTGGTCAAGGCTGTGACCAAGAGCAAGCCAAGGCAACATCAGTGCAACGCCTTGGAAACCTTTCAGCCATTGATCCGGGCTACGTATATCAGTCACCACAAGCCTTGCAATGGAAGATACCATGATCTGCAGCAGAACCCATGTTTACAGTTGGTGTCTGTACATTGTTGTGCAAGTGCCTTCTGCAGGAGGTGTTTGCATGCAGGCAGGCAGGAGCAGTCAGGCTCCAATAGTACTGTTCCCAGATGCCTATGCATTCATTGACACAGCTGAAACGCAATTTCTGTACAGGGTTCTGCCTGGAAGAGCTGTGCCAAGCTGCTATAGCCTGCCCAGACACTGTTACACCCCTCATCTGTCAGGTGTTGGGAGTCATCCCCAGCTTGAGCCTGTCATCTCATGGCTTATTAGACTTACAGCAGCAGCTTCCTTTCAAAGCTGTTGGTGCATGTCTTCTTCTTCCGTCGGAAGTCACAGGTGCGTTACCTCAATAGCATGTCAGGAGTAGATGCCTCGCATGCAATGCTGCTGAAGAGTTGTGTGCAATCCCCAAACACGTGATCATCAAAGCAACGCCAGACTTGTTGCTGTCTCAATGATGAGTGGCACAGTTTTGAGGTGTTCATGCATGCACTTGCGACCTCGGCTGTAAGCAACATCCACAAATTCACACATGGTTGCTACCTTGTCAGAACTCTGGCTGTTTTCCTGTCTATGCTGCTGGGCTGTAGCATGCTGACGTTAGTTGGCATGCCCTCTGGTGCGTATGCCGTGCATGCCTCTGCTGCTGCCATGGATCTACAAAGGCCAGCTTTCAGGACGTTTGCCTTCCATTTCCTGTCTAGAGACTGCATCACACGCAGCAAGTCATGTCCCAGATTGTTTTAGACCACCAGCAATTGATTGAAAAAGCCCAAAAGTTTCAACTGCATTAGGACCTTTACGATGTTGCATTGAAGCCATAACTCTGCGTTCATGCTTTTTCCAGATCACTTCATATCTTCATTACATCCAGTAAACACAGTATCGTTCTGCCTTCCCATGGTGCGTGTCGGCTTTCAGGCGGTCATGAGATGTTTCTGCCCATGCTAGAGGCTGCATGGGCAAGCCTGCTGTCAGCAGTCAGCGTCCAGTGTTTCTCTGGCTTGTCCCAAAGCTGCATTGCTCAGGTGCTGCTGCAACCCCTTGCAGCAGCACTGAGGCACAAGTCCACAGCTGTGCATGACGCAGCAGAGGAGTTCTGGAGCAGCAGTGGCATTCAAGTTGCCCTGAAGGGCTATGATGTGGGGCTGGTGGAAGCAGCCCTAGCTCTGGCAGGATCCCAGAGAAGTCAGGCGGGAAACATTGGGATTGGACTGCAGCAGCAAGTGAGACCTGGCATGCCCTGATGAGCTGTAGTAATGCTGTTTCCTGTATTGCAATGGCTCACACTTCCAAGCAGTTTCTCCAGTAGTCGTCAGCATACGTTTCCTATTTTACAATGAGGATGTACAAGGGTAAAGCTACAATACCCTCCCTCATGACATGTTGGGCAGATTCCCTTGTTGTAGAAACATTGCCCTATACTGCATGCGCCTCCTCTGCATGCTTTCATCAGCTTGATTGTTCTGAAATGCAGGTGCGTGCTGAGCAGCCTTTTGGCAGGAGCAGAGTTGATTCTCTGTTCCCCCCTATACGACAAGGACCTTTGGCCTCGCCTGCCCCTCCTGCTGCGATGGCAACTGCTCATGTTGGTGTGACACAGGCTCAGAAGGGCACCCCTGCTGCACCAGGGGCTGAGGGGCCATCTGACCCTGGTAAGCCTAAAAGATCATGTATCACAGCATTGAATTTTTGTTGAGATGAGCCCCGCCCCAAACTCAACAAGCTAACAAAGCAGTCAACTGTTGAACGTATTGTCCATTTGTCAATTTTGATTTCTGCCATGCAATCCCAGATGTAATGCAAGTTTTTCTTGCATGACATCTGAGGCCTTCAGCTAGTCATGATGTAGCCAGAGACCCACATCCTTGAGTAATCCCTTTATCACAGAGCTCAAGCTTGCTGCATGTGCATGCACAAGAGGTACGTGCGCTGCAAGGCAAACACTGCACAAAGCATTGTGCAAGCTACAGAGGCAGAGTGTCATCACCCCAGTGTATCAACAGAAAGTCAAGCTGTGCCACTGCCACCTGCAGGCGTGCTGTCCTCCAAGAAACGAAGCAGGCAGGTCAAGACTCCCTTTGATGCGTCACAGACAGAATATGTGAAGATCCCGTCTGCTGCTAAGCGTCCTTGTGTAGAGACTATGACTGAAAGGCAGAAGGAAGTCTTAGCTCGCCAGAAAGCAGGCAGGTTTTGCATGTCTTCTGCGTCATGATGGCCGTGCAATGCCTCATTCAAACATGTGTCATGGCCATGGGTTGGGTACACTCAGGACTAAACGGGCCTATGTTCTTTGCAGCTCAACTACTTAGCTGGTGACACTGGATGGTGATTGCATGGAATACTTAGCTGAACAACAGACAACATGTCTGGTAGCTGCCGCTGCATATGTATCAGGACTTGTTGTTACAGCAGGCTGTCTTCCAGTATTTTGATGGCTGCAGACTGCAAGCCTAGATGTCTGTGGGTGTGATTCACAATGCTAGTTACTGACATGATCAACCATCAGCCTTGCCCATACAGTCATCGCCAAGCAAAGCCATCTTCTTCACCTGTGCATGTGCTGCTGCAATTCTTACCATTATAGTTCACCATCACACACATGCATCTCTGTTGTTCCTGTAGTTGTATTGGTGGAAGTGTGGCAGGCCTGAATGCTGTGATACAGGTGCAGCCAGAGAAGGAATTCTCACCTACACTACGCTGGACGCCTCCCAGCATACTCAGCATGCTGGCGCTGTACCATTATCAGGCCCAAACAACAAGGAGCCAACACGCTTTGCTACACGAAAGCCAGACCTTGCTGGCATGACAGCAGTGAATGCTGGCCATGCTGGGCCTGCTATGCATGCTGAGCCTGCTTCAGCTGCTCAGCTTGCTGGTCTTTCCGTTCCAGATAAGGTACATCAAGCTCTTGATATATGAGCAATGTCTCAGGCACTGGCATACATTACAATTTATGGCCTGGCAACTGACCTTTCAGTTATCTGCAAACCATATGGCTCCAATGCCCGCCATTGCTTTTCTTCTTTTTGTTTGTGTTCTGGCACACACAACAGCAGCCAGATAATAAGCTGTCTGTTTTGTTCAAATCACTTCATATCGCAGCAACTTGACAACCACTCATGATAGCTGATGTCATGTGTCTTCCAGAAGGCTCAGGCAGGCTTAAAGCCCAACCAGGATCCCCAGCAGCGGCTGCTCACGCCTCAAGCAAAGCCCCCAGCGCCGCCTGAAGCTCACAACAAACCAGCTGCAAAGGCTGTCCTTACTAGGTCAGCCTCCCCTGCAAATCAGGCAGTCAAGGCAGCACCGCGCAGCAGCTTTGAGCAGGCATTCCGCCGGGAGGAGGCAGACATGCCACTTACAGCGTTTCCCAGCACTCAGCAGAGCACATCCCAGCAGGCCAGCAAGCTCCTTGGGAAGACTGCTGCTGCTGCACCAGTGGATCAAGCTGCACCTGGTCTTGATGCAAGTGCTGTAGCGTCAGGCAAGCAAGCTGAACAAAGGCTGCACTCCCAGCAGCAACCGCAGCAGCTGAATGAGAGACAGGCTCAGCAGTGTAACCAGCAGCAACCGCAGCAGTTGCAAAACAGACAGGCACAGCAGCAAGATCAGAAGTCACTTGAACAGCTGAGACCAGAACAGGGTCAGAGGCCTGGCCAATTGGGGCCGCCATCACTGAGTCCCTCTGGGTCGTCTACTGTAAGGCCTCCTCAGTCATTGAGACGGCGCTCAGGCGTACACAAAGCAGGCAGCCTGGATCTGGACAGGCTAGCAGACAAGGACCAGAGGGACCAAGCAGGCAAGCCACCAATGACCACAGCTACGCCTGAAGCTGAGGCTGTGACTGATGGCAGAATTGTGGGTGATCAAGGTCAGGGCAGCAGGCCCACTGCAGTAGCTGCAAGGGCAAAGTGTGGTCAAGGGGGTGATGCCATACCTGTCACTGCACAGGCCAGAGTCTCTGGCGGCAGAAAGGTCAATGGTGGTGATTGGATCACCAGGCGTAGTGCAAGTCCTGGGCAGGTGCATCCGGATGCCCCTGCCTTGCTAAAGGACCCCAGCAAGCAAGCAGCTGCTCACCAGCAGAGCAGGCAGCAGGAGACCAAAGCCACCAAGCCAGGTACTCAGGAAGGCAATCTGCGTAGTCAGTCTCCAGGCGCAGATAGGGCTGAGCCTGAGGCAAAACAGGTCAGAAGCAGCGGTCAGCAGCTTCCTCAAGCAAAGGTCAGCAGTCAGCAACAGCTGGCAGACAAGGCTCAAGCAGCACAGACTGCCGAGAGAACCCCTACTGGTAAAACCCCGGTCAAGCCAGGCGTAAAGAGTCACGGCCAACAGCTGGGTACAGCTGTTGGCAAGAGTGCCCAGAAGCTGACTCCAGGCAGCAAAGGCATCAGCCAGCAGTCTCCTGACAGGGGTAGAGGGAAGTCTCAGAAGGAAGGTGATGGGAGTATGGAAGGGCAGACTTCTGGCAGTGGGTACAAGGCAGGCACCTGGACTGGCAGGCTCAAGTCCCTGTTCACCCTATCAGGAAGAGGTATTACTATTTTGATGTCACTGCTGCTGCTGCTGCTGCTGCTGCTGCTGCTGTTCACAGTGTCTTGCAGCAAGCAGTCTTCTATAGCCACATGACACTCACTGCAACACATTGCCTGGCTTTTGTTTGGACTCAGTTGCCATGCTTAAAAGCATACACAGTAGGATAGTGAGTTATCTGCGCCTGCATCTGATGATGTTTCCTTTGTACCTCCAGCACTTTCACCCTCTAAACACAACATGGCAAAGTGGGCCAACTGCACATGTCTCTGCGCCAAACCCTGCTGGCTCTCATGCTATGCCTAGCTACAATGCACGTCAGACAAAGTTGCAGCACATGTGATAGACAGCTTGCATGCTACTGTTTCAAACAGTTCTAGCTCAGGCATTGCACTGCAGAGTCTCCGCTACAGCAAGCCACAGAGGCAGCTGCTAAGAAGCAGGCAGATGCTGACAAGCCACAAGCTGCTGCTCTTGCTGCTGACAAACCCCAAGCTGCTGCTGCTGTTGCTACTCCTGGTGCAACACCGTTTGAGACTGAACCCATGCCCTCTGCACAAGACAGTCCTGGTGAGGCTCCCTTGCTGCAGGATAACCTTTGCAAACAATGCTGCATCGTCACAGATGTGACTTATACCAGATTGACAGACCATGGCATCACCAATTGCGTGTTTTCTGTGTCTGTGTTGACTTGGGAGATGCTGCCATGAACACAGGCATACACAGGCTAAGGTCTGCACACGTTCACAGCAACCAAAATAAAATAAACAAATAAATACACACATATAGTCCAAAAAAAGTAAGTCATCAATCAGATCGCTAATTATAATGCAGATTGCTGATTACATCAACAGTATCATGGTAGGTCATCTGATGAGACTCAGCAACGATGCACCACGTTTGACATGGGCTGTCATGCTGCAGGGAGCATAGGGCGTGAAAACAGCCCAGATGAAGCAGCAGTGGACCAAGCCTTTGCCATGGCGGGCTGCCTTGCCAGGGACCTTGTCCCAGACTCTGCTGACCAGGCAAGCATGCACCTCATTCATTCATTCATTGCAGTTATCCATTCCTTTGTTTGCTGATTTCCTTGTTCATTCATTCGTTCCTTTGTTCACTCAACTGCTGGTTTGTTGAATCCATGCATTCATTCGTTCGTTCATTCATCCATTCATTCATTCATTCATTCACTCGATCACTCACTCACTCACTCATCCATTCATCCGTTCATTCAGTCAGTCAGTCAGTCAGTCAGTCAGTCAGTCAGTCAGTCAGTCAGTCAGTCAGTCAGTCAGTCAGTCAGTCAGTCAGTCAACTGTTCAGTCATTCAGGTATACATTTGCGCTTCTACACATGCATGCATTTAGTCATTCATGCAACAGACAACTTTTCCAGTTACACACAGTAGACTCCATTTGAAGTTCTGGTTTGACATGGGAGGTCAGCATACCAGCAATGGGTGGAGTTTATCTCTGCATCAGCTAGCCAAAGCTTTCAACCCAGGCCTGCCACCATATCACATCCGGGAAAACACTCAGCATGACAACTTGGCCTGCAGTGTAGTTGCTTTGCTAGCTTCCAGCAAACATCAAGCCGCTCTAGCAAGTGGCTGCTGGCTTACTCCCACAGCATGTGTTCACAAAACAAAAGCAGAGCAGATTTGTGTCTTGGCGCGCACAGTGCGAAATGCAAAGACTTTGTAGACTTGAGAGTGAACTCTTGCTATGCAGTCTGAGCAGCCAACTGTCAAGGGACATGAGCAGACTAATCAAGAGGTAGAGAGCCACATGGCTGCAGACACCGGTCAGAAGCAGGAAGCTGCTCCACCGAGTCATCATGCTCCACCGAGTCATCATGCTCTACCGAGTCAACATGCTCCATCTGCAGCAGAAAAGGGAGTCAATCAGCTGCCACTCCATGCATTGGCACCAGCAGTATCTGGCATTGATCCGGTGCAAGCACAGACTGTGTCCATGCTGACAGCCTCAGGCACACCTGCAGTCATGGCCACTGCTGCAGCTTCAGCAAAACCCAGACTGCTGGACTTCCATGATGACAGCTCCATGTCACAGCAGCAGAAGACTGTAGTAGCGGTGGCTGACAGCACAGAAGAAGAAGCAGGGAAGGCTCAAGCTGAGCAAGCAATGTCTGGCCAGAGCCAAAATGCACAACAGGCAGATGCTGCTGCAGCGTCTCATCACTCATTGCCAAGTCACAGACTTCAAGACTCAGCAGGAGAGGCAGAGCAGCAGCAGCTAGCAGGGGTGACTAATGGTGCTGCTACTGCAGAAGCTACTCAAGCAGCTGATCAGCTGCCGCTGAGTTACCCAGCGACTATGGTAGCGACGCTGCCATGCACCATGCCTGCCTGGCTGGGCCACTCACAGAGGACTGCAGCAAGCACCATCATCCCCACACAAGTTGTCAGTCAAGCATACCAACCAGGCGCTGCACAGGCTGCAACAACCAAGCTGCTTGACCAGTCGCCAGTGGCTGATGCTGCCTTGTCAAGAAGGATGTCAATCATCACAGCAACCATGGCACAACAATCTGCTGCTGCCCAAGCAGCTGCTCCAGCAGACAGGGAAACCCTGCAGTGTAGAGCAGTCAGCAGGCTGAGTCAGCCAGGAGTTGTTGTGGGCAAGAGCCTCATGAGCATGTCCAATGAAGCAATGGGCAATTTGGAACATGCCCTAAGAGCCAGCCCTGGAGCACAGCAAGGCCATGCAGGGCTACCCAACCAGGCACTGGAAGGTACTGCTGCAGCTGCTGATGTTGCTCTGCCGCCAAGGAGCCCTGATGAGCCCAAACAGGCAAGGGCCGCTGCTAAGTGGCCCAGTTTGGTGCCTCTGGAGCGAGGCAAGCGGCCTGCTGAGGGCAGACCTGTTGTGTCTGATGCTGACAAGGCTGCCCACAAGAGAGCCAGAAGCGATTCCCCTGTTGGTGTCAGGAGTAAGGAGCAAGGTGTGGAGCGCTGGAGGCCATCTGATGCTGATGTGCAGGTAAGCCCTCATCCCTCAATGCCATATGGAACAGTGGGGCAGCTTGTGTAGCCATGACCATCTGGCGTTGGTGATGTAATAATGTAGACAAGCAAGCTGACTTGCATGCATCTGTGGCAATGTGACCAGTTCTTATTGGCTGGTTTTGGCATTTTGACATCCATTCCGTTCTTGAGGTCTGTTGGTGTAGTTGGTTATCACGTGAGTCTAACACACTCAAGGTCGCCAGATCGAGCCTGGCACAGATCACGCAATCTGCGCGTTTTTGTCGTCCTTGTGGTTTTTGTCCTATTCCCTTAACCGTACTTGAGCAACCATATGGACATGTGTATTCCACATTTGTTGTTCAAGCCCGACCGAAAATTGTACTGTGGCAGGTTCTTGTATCCTTTGCTCATGCAGCTTGATTTGACAAGCAACAACTGATGGCGATCTCCATGGTGTTTCAAACAAAACCATGCCTTGTGCCTTTATGTTGCTATAGCGTAGCCTTGATGACAGTTCAGGTGCTGCACATGCTGCATTGAGCCCATGAGTACTGCCAACATGCAAAAAGTCATAAAATCCCGAGGCATGGCATGAGCAACATTGAGGCTTCCTTGCCAGGCTCGCATGTCACTTTGGTGCTGCTGTCAATGACCAACCTTGTGCCCATCTGTCTTTAACATGCACAACCACATACATCTGTGCTTTCAAGCCAGGATCTCTGATGAGTCACAACTGGCTCACACCCCAGACTGTAAGGTCAAAATGCAAAACAAGGGGAAAAAGAGAGAAATACGCTGCTGCAGGAGCTGGACATCTTTGCCACTCAGCAAGCTACCAGCAGCTCCCAGCCTGACCGCCCTCCCTTGCACTCCTGCCAGAACACAGTCATCCACCAGACTTCCTCTCATCCTCAGCCCAACAGCCAGCCAAAGTCCTCCTCCCAAGACGTTGACTTGCAACAGCAAGGCTCTGTGCTTCTTCAGCATCCCCAGCAGCAGGGATTTCAGTACTGTGTCCCCAGTGTAGATGAAGGCATGCAGGATGGTACCCATGATCAGCATCAGTCTTCTGCCTTTCAGCCATCCCCTGTACACACTGACAGACAGCCCTTGCAACAGCAGCCAAAGCAGCTGCATAAAGCTGGTGTCAGGCTGGTGGACCAGCACAATAGTCAACAGCATGAAGCCAGATTAGCCACTACCAGCTTCGGGCCTGATGAGCAGCTGCAGAGTGGCCTTGGTACTCGTGACCACTCAAGGAGGATTGGCTATCAGTCAGAGCCCCCTGTAGGGCAAGGTGCAGGCGCGGCAAAACACGACAGCAAGGAGCAGCATAGTGAAGTGCAGCTTGCCAACCTGAGCACAGTCAGACCAAAGGCAGGGCGTGCACAGAATGCCCTGCAGCTGCGGACACATGAGGATCTGATACAGATGCTGAAAGGGGCGCTCGGGGGCTCAGGCGTGTGGGCCGGCACAACAGTATGTCACGTGCACATGCACCATTGTATGTCATAGTACGCCATGTGCATATACTTCGCTTACCTCGTCTTGGCTGTGACATCATATTATCATGGCAAGACAGCGCATTCCATGCCTTGCTGAAGCTGGTGCTTGCACATGCAAAGCGTTGCATGCTTGAGCATGTATGAATGTCTGCATAGTACTACCAGCATGGTCGCAAGTCAGCACAGCAGCCATGACGTAAACGTCTTGCATCAAAACCAAGAACCAGAATTAGCTGCAGGATTTGTGCACATCCGTCTTCGCTTGTTCACCATCACTAGTGTAACAACTGCATATGTGTACTTGGGTACACTGGTCAGCTTGTGCATGCAGGTAGATCAGTTGGTTCATGCGCAGGAGCTGATGCTTCGTCTTAGTGCAGAGTGTAATGCTGAGCTGCAAGCAAGAGTGATAGCCCGGAAAATGTGATGTAGAACATAATGCGAGTGCTCAGTGTGATCTTCAGTACAGCAATTGCCATGGTCTGATGTACTAATATGATTGTGGGAAGTTATGGTCCATATGTATCAGAACGTTCTCCTTGTCTGTCTCGCTGCTGCAGCCTCATTTTATGCTCTTGTTATTATCATCGTGACCATGTGATTGGCAAGCTCTATATATCTGTACAGCAGAACAACCATGCAGCTGCATACTTCATCAGGCCCAGTACAGCATCAGTGCTGTACATGCAAATCGATTATATCAACCTTAGTTCTTGTGTTACTCTAACAGATGCACATTGTCACACAGAACTGTGAAGCCATTGTATTGTTGCTACATCTGATTTTGTCATGACAAAATGCTGCAAACGCTGGACTAATTGTTAAATCATCATCATAAAACATCAAATCAGACCAGATTCAGGTGCATGTTGAGGGCAATAGTGCGCTGATGTATGCTGTTGCGGTCACGTACTCTGGATGTCAGTCATGTCAAGTACACAGCAAGCTGACTTGACAGTATCATATGATGCATCTGTCAGACCACTTTTATTGCGCTCTCAATTCTTCAAGAAAATGTCACCACTCACTCAGGAAGCACTTCAAACGGGATGCGCATGCAAAAGTCAACAACATATCAAGTCATGTATATCTAAACGGTAGCAGTGCACAGAAGTCATGCCTCATCTGTTCCGCATTTGGATGATAGCAGGAACCACTTCTGCATTCTTGGGCCTGTAGGGTTCCCTGTCAACAGCTAGCAGCAAACTTCTGATGAAGCCTGAGTGAGTGACAACAAAAATGACCTGCTCTTCAGCATTGTTGAAGAGGGTCTCCAGGAACTTCTCAGCTCTTCTGACCTGGTGTTTCTGCTTTTCCCGCTTGTTCTTCTTCCACAGATGGTCATCATCAGTCAGGAGGCCAAAGTCAGTCTTGTCATCACCAAGGACTGCAGACAAGCACACATGGCAATGTGAGTGCCTGAGGCAAGCTACTTCAAAGAGCCACAAAGCTGATGTCTGTCCTCACTTCATGCAGCAGGCGTGCAACACGTTTGTAGCCTTTGTAGTTTCAACATGAGTGCGCAGAAGTCTGCACAGTGCAGCAGTGCTCTACCATACCACTCTGTGCAAAACCAAATGCTCCTTTCTTGTGTTACAAATGATGGACTAGTGACGTCCTTGACTTGACAGTATCATGCAGTGTCATGTCAGCCAAGGCCTGACCTGGGAAGTCGTATTGAGGGTACTTGGATTTGAGACCCCTGTCAAAAGCACAAGGCCCAGTCTCAGGCTTGCCGCCTCCAGGGGGATCTGAAACACTGCGCCTTGCATCACAGGTGTCTGAGCCTAGAGTCTCCCTGATCAGCTCCTCTGTGTTGATGTTGGTCACTGGCATATCAGCCAACACAATGGATGCAGTGTCCAAGCACCTGCACATCAAATCATGGGCTGTGAGGGCCACTCATGCACAGCCAGCAACTAGCGCCATACTGCCAACTTTGTAGTGCTCACGGCAGCTGAAGCATGCCAGGCCATGCATATCAACAGAAAACCACTGTGTAAACATTCGCTGCATTCAGCAGCCACTCACAACATCCCGCAGGCAGGCAGTTGTCAACAAGCCGCGACAGACAAGGTGTGGAATCCTAGCAGCTTTGACTGATTATGGTAAGCGCTGATTGGATTGCAGCTGCAGGCATGATGCAGCAACAAGACTGTCAGCATAGCCTAGAGCTTGGAGTGACGGTGTAGGACACCAGGATCAGTAGGAAAGTGTGTGTACCTGCTGAGGGGACTGACAATGGCACGTGTAGGCAGATTGCCAGTGATGGTCTTGTATGAGGAGTTGCTGCCGAGCATTGCATGTAAGTTCTCAGCTTGTGCCTGCCCAGCATCTGTCAGCTCTGCAACAACACAAGATTATTCTGGCAATCAAGAGCTGTCTGTTTGATAGACAAAACTGCTCTGAAACATGCTGGTGTTGATGCATTGTGGGGCATTCACCAAACAGATTGTGTGGCCAGACAATGGATAGTGGACAGGGCATTTGTCTGAAGCAGTGAGACCACACAAGGCACACATGCTTTGACACAGCTCACCAGCATCAAATATCTGATAGTCGGTGCCGTTGCCTGTGGTAACACCACACTTGGAAACAACACCATACCACAGGTCAGGACCAAGGACCTCTTCAAGATAGTTTGACCATGCCTGTCCATGGCGGATTAGGAACAGTAGCTTGGTTTCTGCAGACAGGGGAGCATGATTTCACGACTGTGCAATTCGCCCACGAGACCCCGAAGGACCTGATACAGGTTTCCATACTACAATCTCACCAGCATTTAGTTTAGATATGACCTGATCCCAGGGAACCAGTGCCCCAAAATTCTTGTGCTGACCAGGCTCCGGGAGAGCTCTAGAAGCTCGCTCCTACTCCAAGCATCGTTGTATATCAGTCATGTGTTAGATGGTGGAACACTCGCTCTTCTTGTGCTACAGCGCATGCCTTGCCTGGATGAAGTACCCGTCTACAGGTGAGATGAAGCTGGTCTTTCTGTGGCGGTCAACGTCACCATCGTCTTCCGGAGTCACTGCAGTAGAAAGTTTACCGCCCTGCCGCAGAGCACTTTGCGCGGCAGCCACCAAGTTGTCGACAGGCTTGGAATCCCCGCGTGAACTTGCTGCCGGCACGCTCAGAACACTGCCACTGGCTGCCAGTAGCAATGTGACAACTAGTACAGCTGGTACTGTTTCACTTTTTACGACGAAGCTGCGCTGCAACATTTTGTCGTCTCGATACGCGCGCAGTAAGCACAAAAGCATCTGCAGAGCTATTTGAAAGTCTTACGAGTAGGATTACTGAATTACGGCGTCAAGGATTAGCTTGCTAAACTTTGCATTCCCTGCGCAGTCAGACAGTACTGCATGCACACGCACATGCACGAATGCACCAGACAAGTGCCTCAAGCGTCGCGAGAGCTCAACGTATCAAAGGCATCGATACGCATTTCTTTGCCGACAACTTAGATGGTCGCGCCTTCGAATGCAACCAACGGGTCGAGCTCCGGTCGGTCCGACCACAAGGGCGAGAAATTTGTTGCGCTATGCACAGGAGCGACTGGTATAAGCAGCATTCACTTGGTGAGGCGTTTGCTTAAGGACGACCGATTTGGCAAGGTCTACGGAGTGAGCCGACGGGATCTTTACGACTTGCCAGTTGCGCACGTTGAGCATGTCAAGCTTGACTTGCTGGACGCTCAGAAAGTCAAGGACGAACTGAAGTCGAAAGACATCAAGGATGGTATGTTTTGAGAAGGAAGTATGTATGTGACGTCTACACGCACTGTTGCCCGGTGCTGACGTCTGCATATGAGTCACACATGCTGAAAAACCATTGTTTATTGACTCCTGGTGTCTGGCATGCAGTGACGCATCTGTACCAGGTACATACTGGTATCTTCACAGCCGTCAAGTGTTGCACGCACAGACGACGCAAATTTTGGTAGCTCTGCAGGCACTGTACATTTCTGCATTTCTGCATACGTCTATTGGCAGAACCATTTTGCAAAAAGCGCTTTGTTAGTACTTTTGGTTGCGCCAAAGCCTTGCTGACCTTATGCTCTGGGTCTCTGATGTGCGATGCAGAATGCATTTGTGTTCTCTGGGGATGATGTGAAGGACATCGAGATCAACTTTGGCATGCACAAAAACATCATCGAGGGACTGGAAGCAGCAGGGTCAAACCTGCAGCATGTATACTTCAACTCTGGCGGCAAGTGGTATGGTAAGATCACAGTATCCGCTTGGCCATACTGACCATCAAAAATGCTTGACTAGGTGACAGGTCGTATTGGTCTTCATGACTAACAACGTCACCATCAGCTTTCAGTATGCTTTCCAACTGTCACAAAGCTTACACCAAGACTGGACACTATTGTGCGCGCTGCCATTACTTGAATCCAAAATGTCTTTTGTATGAACTTGTTGCCAAGGCCAATCATGCTGCTCAAAATTGAAAACCCCCATCCTGCCCCCCTCCCCCCCCCAAACACCCTATCTCCCTCCCCCTGCAAAGGCATCACCTCTTTCAGACCTGCAGGATCTCATATGCTTCCGGTTTTGCAGGACAGGCAGTGGGCCCTATCAAGACACCTTGCCATGAAAGTGATCCCAGGTATTCCTTTTCCTTATGCACTCTGCACTGACTGTGCATTGTCATGGGCAACATTTCTGGCAGCTAGGTACAGCCAGTGCACCTTATGCATTGCTTCTGTGGCCTATGAATACTCAGTGATGCAACGTCATTTCACTGCCTGGTCAGGCTCTCTGTGCTAAGCATTGTATAGCGCTATTCTAGTGTGCTGGCAGGTATATGCAGAAGCGAGCTTGGCCAAAAGATAGGATAGTGCACTTGCTATTTCAAAAAGTTGTGCATGTTTTCTCAAATGTCCCAAGCAGATACACTGCATACATTCCATATCCACCTTCAATCAGCTGACAGCAGCAACAAGTCATATGGCTGTCAAGGTACTGACATGGTGTCAGTGTAATGAAATGATTATGATTTCTTGCTGCACTCTTCTGCTGCTGTTGTCATAATGGCACCCTTTTGTTCAGGCACATGCCTCCCAACTTCTACTACAACATGCAAGACTACTGTGAAGAGAGAAGAGCTCAAGGGGCCAAATGGACTTGGTATGCTCTCACATTTAAAATTCAGCTCGGTGACCTTTTTCTGCCTGTTGGTTACATATGCTCGTGCAATTTCATACCCATTTGCTCTGAGTTGCTGCGTTCAACAGCCTCTCATGCTGAACTCAGACCTTGGTTTTGTCCAATTGTCTCCAGCCATTCTGAATTAGCTTCTGCTACTTTGCTGTGTCCTGCTGGTTTTGCAACTGTTTCTGAGAAGGCACGACACATTTTTGTGCACCTCTGCAATGCTGTGCATCACCCCAGCTGGATTGCTGCTGACCAGTGTGTCAAGTTGTAAGTGTGCTGTAACCCTACTTGATGCTTGGCGCGGCAATGTGGTCCTGACTAGGACAGGCATGTGTGCCTTTACTTGGCTGTTACCATGACATTACACGGCTGTTACCATGATATTACACGGCTGTTACCATGACATTGCACAGCCTGTGCATGTGCATTTGCAGCAAGAGATGCAAGAGCAACACTATGTGCATGCTCTCGGCAGCATAATTTGTCACATGTATTGCTGCTGTGCAACGTTTTGTCTGTGTAGATATGGTACATGTATGTGTGAGTGTAGTGCTGCTAGTGCAGGTCTTCATTGCGGCCAAATCCAGTGGCAGGAGTGAGCAGGGGAAGCTACATGAACATCACCACATCTATTGCCTTGTATGCTGTCATCTGCAAAGAGCTGGGTCTCCCTCTCAGGTACCCTTTGCTTAGCCTCTTGCGCTGTGATACACATGGCTGCAGTTTGTCACATACTCTGGTTGTCGCAAGGTGCTCAATCTGTCACTCAATTACAGTGCATATTGATGTTCCTGGTCTAGCAAATCGCCTTAAGGAGCTTTTTAGCATTTTGACAATCAGCAGGTCCTGCCATAAGATACAGATGAAATCCGAGATGTGTTGGGCATGAAACCTCATGGGGCTTAGCGTACATTGCTCAATGACTTCTCATGCCAAACAGAGCTGCGGCTGCACCTCCTAAGTCCACTGTCCAGTTCTTGCGCAGCATCATTTCATCGTCACACTCACCCACATGGTGACTCTAAAGCATCCACACATCAAGTGCAAGAACAGGACCCGTGTGAGCACAGAACAGCGTTTCAGAAGCATATTTTGTGGCATGTCACGTTTTTGTTTCCTGTGCAGGTTTCCTGGCAGCGACTTTGCCTGGAATGCTGTCAACGATGTGACGAATGTGGACATGTTGAGTGATGCCACCATTCATCTATCGACGCACAAAGCCTGTGAAAACCAGGCCTACAACATCAACAATGGAGACCTGTTCAGATGGAAGGAGCTGTGGCCCAAGATTGCCCACCACTTTGGCATGGAGACAGGGCCCAACCTTCACATAGAGCTTGTCAGCATGATGGGCACTCCTGACAAGAAGCAGCTGTGGGACAAGATTGTCAAGGTGCAGTTTGTAGTCAAATATGTGACTTGTTGTCCTTGTCATTCTACCTGCCACCCTGACCCCCAGCCCAAATCAAGCCTCCCATGTACGCCTTTTCCCCTCTGCCTTTGTCTGGACTCATGAGTCCTTTAAAGGAGAGATACAGAAGGACAGCAGGTGTGGGACTTTCCATTTCTGCTGTCTTTTTGTACCCAGCTTCACTCAGTGAAGTCACCTCAGGCAAAATTACGTCCTCTGCCGCTTCAAAAGCCCCTCAGCTGCATTCTATGACTCTCATCACTTGTGGCCATGCAAATCTCCATCTTAACGCAACATTGTGACTGCAGTCAGACCACACACTCTGCAACACGTAATTGTCGTTGTTTACATCTTTTATGTTGGTGCAGAAGTATGGGCTGATATCAGCAGGATGGGATGAGCTTGCCACGTGGCCCTTTGCAGACTTCGTCTTCAATCAGCCCAGTGATTGGTTTCAGAACTGCAATAAGCTCAAGCAAGCAGGATTTCATGGCATGCTAGTAGACACTGATAAGGTACAGCAACTGTTGCATCAGGTCACTGCAGCATTTCATGTCACACAGCCAGAGTCTGCTCTGTAGGCCAATTAGTCATACAAGTGAGAACATCTTATCTTGCTGGTGGCTCTGTATGCATGCATATGCTTCCATGCTGTGCATGTTTGCATACATGGTACAACTCGAGTGTCAGTCTTCTGCAAAGCTGAATGAGTGGTTTGTACGTCCTTGCCGTACCAGTGATACACATTCACAAGCCAGATCTTGCAGCGATTAGTGGTGTTTCAAATGGCCCTTGACACAAGCTTTCCCGCTGTAGATGTATATCAGGCTTTTCAAGGAAATGGCAGAGAAGAAGATGATCCCTGATTACGCAGCACAAGCAAAGCCTCTGGGGGGCCCTGTGAAGGTGGAAGGGAGGGGAACACCTGCTATGCCTGGTGCTGAGTCAGCATCCATTGAGTAGACCTGCTAAATCAGCAGCGCTCAAGCGTAGCTGATGAACAGGGTCCATTGTAGACATGCAGAAGCTCAAGCCAATTGGAAAACAATTGCAAAACAATCAAGCCCACCAGCAAGGAGATAGCCCAGCTTGTTACGACCTTCACTTGGCGCTTTGCATTCAGATGGCTTCAT
>JAABUP010003275.1_pt1 | contig 28887 bp, 46 predicted proteins | sample 5559201 | NCBI WGS metagenome assembly JAABUP01 (sample SAMN10711887, study PRJNA513373) | rock metagenome | isolation source: Antarctica rocks | place: Antarctica | reverse complement strand
GGGCTTCTGAGTGCCACCCATAGTCTGTGCATGATGTACGTTTGGGTTGAATCAAGATCTCACAGTCAAGAAACTCAACAAACAACGTCTTATGCTAAGTCTTGAAGCAGCTCACAACATGCCGCCTGCCTACCTACATCACGCTTACCCCTGCTTAATCCTGTTGTCTCCTGCCAATTGACCGCAGCCTTGCCTGTGTGCGCCTCTGAGCAAGTACACCCTGACAGCATCAACACTGTCTCATCAGCTTGCCACTGTTGTGACTTGATTGTTGCACTGTCTGCTGCTGCTTCTGCGGCTGCTGCTGCTGGTGCTGGGAGCAGAGAGCTGACATCCTGATTGCCACACAGTGTATGCATCCATGGCAGCTGTAGTGTTTCTTACCATTTGCCATCACTGCTGCAGGTGCTGCCCAGTTGTCTGTTGCTGCACTTTGCAGCGGCGGACCTGCAAGAAGCTGGGGGTGACCTAGATGCTGCTCGCCAAGTGTACCAGGAGCTGCTGCCCAGTCTTGTGCCAGATGAACCTCCTGCCACCCCTCCCCCTCAGGTGTCATTGCATGCTTGCTTGCTGCAACCATGGTCATGATGGCTGCTGCATATGCAATGTACATGGCAAACATGCTTTCTTCATGTTCACTGATCACAAGCATTGGAAAATTGAGCATATATTGTTGCTGCAGTGGTGCTTGAGTCCAGCAAGGAGCATCTTTAGTTGCAATCCGCTGGAGTCAGGCACCACTCCACTGCTGCAACAAGTAACATGACATTCAGCATCCTTAGTCGCATTTTGTGATGTACTGAATCACTGGTGTGTTGGTGCAGATGTCAGCAGAGTCCACCACATGTGCCTGGGTGCAGTGCCTGCGCTTTGTACGCCGGGCGCAGTCTCTCAAGGATGCGCGGCAGACCTTCCTGAAGGCCAGCAAAGTTCCTGACATAGGCTGGCAGGTTTGTTTCTGCCCTCCATTGTATTGTCTTGCAACTCGCCCTGGCTGAGCGCCTAACATTGGGCTGGAGCTGATACTACAGTCTGCAGTCTTAAGCAAGCTGTTGCGGATGGCGTGCCAGCTGCAACGATGTCGTCAGCAATCAAATTGTGGCGGTCATGAGCTTTGGCCCTCTTTTGTTGTGCATTTGCTACTGCAGTCTCTTGGCAGATCACGGCTTCATGCAACCTGCCTGTGTGGCAAGCATGAGCCACAGTTACATCAACAGTGGAGTCTGTGCATCTCAAAGAGGGCCAGCTCAACAACAGCATTTACAAGCTGCCCAAGAGCATCACAGCCAGAACATCTCAACTTCTCTTGGCTGGTTGCATCTGTGCTGCAATCGCATGTGGCATCTGCAACAATGTGGCTGTACAACAGCAGGCGCCCAACAACATGCTGCAAGACCACATCAGCGCCCTAGCAGCCAGTCTCATTGCAAGTGATACATCATGTGACGCTGCAGGTGTTTGAAGCGTCAGCAATGATGGAATGGCACCACGACAACAGCAATGTGAAGGTGCCCAAGAACATCTGGGAGCTAGGGGCCAAGCGCTTCATGGCAGAGCCGGGGTTTGTGCTGGCCTACATCCACTTCCAGTTGGGCTTGGGGGACACTGCCAACTCCCGAGCCACCTTTGAGAGGGCCCTCACTGTCACCCCAGTAGAGCACTCACAACCTCTCTGGGACGGCTATCTACGCTTTGAGTCACAGGTCAGTTGTATGTTAGCACACATGCACGTCAGGGTTGACTTGGAAGCCTTTGAAAGTGTTGGACCATTTGATGGTCCTGCTGTGCAGTTTGTCTTGAGTGGCAAGTTGGCAAATGACTCACATGCCATGTTGAATCAAAGTCGTTTTTGGTCTGGCACTAGCATTGATTGATTGTTTGAGGATGGTGCCACTCCCAATCCAGAGCACCTCAGTAGCAACACAGGAGTCAGCAGTAGCAATTCTGTGCTGATCCTGTGATTAGCAGTAGCAATACTATGCTGATCCTGTGATTTGCTCCTGATTTGCATTTATAGGCTGCACACTGCAGACCTGGGTCCGGCCAACGCTGATCCCCAGCTGTACGCTTGGGATTACAACCTTCCTTTCTGTTGTGTTTACGTGTTGCATGGATTGAGACCAGTATCTTCTGTGCCCCAAAGCTGCAAGTTTATTGCCTGCATTGCTGTTGATTCTGAGTTGATTGTTGATTCTGAGTTGACTCAACTGCTGTACTCACGAGCAGTCCAATTTGTGCAGCACGGTTCGCCAGAAGCAGTTGCAAAGGTTCAGCAGAGGCGGCGAGAGGCCCTCTCATTGTTCTCGGGCTTAGACCACCTACATTGCCTTCTGATCAAGCACCGCGAAGGGGACCTGTGGCCAGTCCAGCCTGCTGAAAGGGACCACTTCAAGCGTGTGCTGGGCCTTCTGCCACCCATCCCTGAGCCTGTTGTCATAAGGCCCCCTCAGGCTGGAGGCCCTAATCATGGCCCCAACAATGGGCAACTGCCCCAGTCTGGTGCCTCTCCAATGCTGGACACATGGTAAGAAGTCGGACATTCACAGGAACATGAATGCCCCCTCTGTGAATTGCCTGAGACAGCAATGTTTGCCAATGATTGCTGCTGTGAGCTTCGCAGCTCAGACTGTGGCTTCCATGTCTGTGAGCTGCCATGTCTGTGAGCTGAGCCAAGGAGAACAGAGTTCTACCAGGGTGATTCATCTGTAGGCGTGCCACAAGCACCTTGCCACAGCCTGTGATGTTGGGCTTAGACATTGACACCAGGTGAATGCGTGAACATGGACCTGTGCAATGCAGGAGTCCTGCCCAAGCACAGCACCCCAGCCCATTACATGGCGCTCCAGGGCCAGGGCCCTTGCCCCTGGCCCCAGGGCCACCCCCAGCTGCTCCAGGGCCACACCACAATGGCCCCGGCCCTGGACCGCTGCCACAGGCCCCCCCTGCAGCCTCCGTAGCTCGAGGGCCCCCACAGCCTTTGACACAGTTCCCAGTTGAGCTGGGCAACTTCATCAACAAGCTGCCACCTGCCAGGGCTCTGGAGGGTGGCCATCCCAATGTTGACCAGGTATGTCCCTCACGGCTCTTAACCTCACTGTCACTGGTTGCATACCCCACTGTCATGTTTTCCCATGTGCGTTGCTCAGGCATTCTCATGACCACCACTCATTGATCTATGCAGGCCTTTCAGCTTCATCAATTGTTGCATCCCTCATTGCAATACCATTTGTAAACGACCTTATTGTTGCATCAGCAGCACCCTTGTATTGCAATGTGAGCATTGTGGATGCGATAACAAACAATCAAGTGGCTGATTTTTGTGACGAGCCAAGATCACGATCAAGCACCCTCCGCTCATCTGTTGTTGCATTCACAAACTTTGTTGCTCCCTCTTACCTGACTGCAATTGTACAGTCACATGTGTAGACAAATCTTGTGGTATTGTATAGTTATGCACTTCAAACGCGTATGTGTGCTCAGGTGATAGACATTCTGATGACAGCTGATCTGTCTGGGGATGGACGCATAGGGCCAGATGGCATGGCAGGGCATGCTGGGCCAAGCCCTGCTGGATGGGGACAGAACTCGTCCCCTCACGCTCACCAACATCAAGGGGCCCCACATCATCAGGTGAGCAAGCTTGCCTGTGCAGAACAATACTATCCCTTTTGCACAGCATGTAGGGCGCTAGCAAATTTGCTGCCATGTGCACGCAAAATGGCAGCTACTTATTTCTGGTCCAGCAACCTGTGCGCAGCAGCTGCTATTTGAATGCTGGAATTCATCATGCTACTGTGATCAGTGACCCTTGTCATGGCTTGTGAGCACCCGTACGATGAAAAGCTGCTGGTTTGTATGTATATGGTGGTTATTGTGGCTTGTGCCTGTCAGCAGTGTGATAACTTTCGCTTGTTTTGCAGGCTGGTCTGAGCATGCAGGCAGATGCGTTTGACCCCAATGCACAGCAACACATGCAAGCACCAGATAATGGCCTTAAGCGCAAGCAGCCTGACAATGGCTTTGGGCCATCTAATGAGGCGCACCAGTCAAACGGCTTTGCTTCGTCCCCAACAGCTCGAAATCCTCCTCCTGCACATGATGTGTTCAGGATGCGAAGAAAACAAAGGACCAAAATGGCTGATGGATAGTGTTGTGTAGGTCTATTATAGGTCTACAATAGTTGTGTTGATCATGTGTTGAAGTTGTTCATTACAATGCTGCACGTTGCAAGCAATAGCACAGTTGGTGAGCTCAGGTGTCCAAGACTGAGGACACTTGACGACTTGCTTGACCATAAAATAATCCGGGTTCATAGTCGATGAGGGTTCAATGTACCAGAATCTGTCAAAGCAAGATCAAATCTAACAACAGTTGCAACATGGGTGACCTTTCATGATGCTGTGATTATACACACAATGATGAGTCAACTTGGCAATGCAGCAAGCCACCAAGACGTGCTCAGCCAAGTTGCACCAGATATGTACACAGGCACTTGAGTGTCTAGTGTCATGACTGATCAGGTAATTCAATGTGTTGTCAATAAAGTTGGAAAGCTGGAATCAATGCGTCAGTCAGGTCAGCAAATGTCAGATGTCAACTACTTTTTGGCAGAACAACTGCTATCTAGGGTCTCGGTCATGACGCATGAGCAGGTGTATGTCGGGATCGCAGCTTGGGAGAACTGGGTGAAGTTGCAGTAGCACCCAAGGATTTTGCAAGACGAGTCTTCTTCACAGCAGAGATAGGAGATGCAAGGACTCCCTCTGTGCTGGCCATGACCTTTTGAACAGCTGTGCTAGCTGGCGTCTTTGGAGTCTTCTGCAAACAGGGGGTGACTCAGTCCATGCTATAGCAGCGCTGTCTACAGTGTATGCATTTCTCAGAGTCCACTTACCTTATGAGCTGAAGGTGAGTCGTGCGTGCCCTTTCGCTCAGGGCTCCATCTGGAAACCTCTTTGCGTTCCCTGCAATGCATATTCCATCATGTTCTTCCGCTGAGCTCGTGGTCAAACTTTGCGATGTCAACTGGTGTATGCTGACCTTGTGGATCTTCGTGGTTCTCGTCCGTTACGTTTCGCGGTGTACGTACGCTTGCCTGGCAGCGTGCTTCTGCCGTACCGGACGATAATGAAGATGGTCAGCAGAGTGAGAAACACCGCAAAGGTTGCGGATGCTGGCAGAAAGACGTTGTTGCTAGTCTTGGCCTGCCATGGAAAAAAAGCCATTGCAAGTCGTGATGCTATTTCGCCGGGCAACAAAAAAGCTCAGGCAGCGTACGCGTGCGGCACATGGGGCGACGCAGCCTGCGCAATAGTAACAACCACTTGGACTTCGTCACCGTCACAACACTGGTTTGAAAGCACAAAGGATTCCATTTTCTTGGGATCAATCCGCCCCCGGCATGTGATAACAGAACTCTGCAAGCAACATGCCTGTTCTTCCTCTAGAGGTATGAATCCAATTGCGGCAGCATGCCTTTACTTCTCTGATGACATTCCATGAGCTGCACACCCTCCTGCTCTTGAGACCCTCCTGCTCAGTACTGCTAATCTATTGCAGATTGATGGAGCGAAGTTCCAGCGATGGGCTCGGCCAGTTGACTTATTTCCTGCAGACATAGGCCTAATGGCAAACACAGCGAAGTGCAAGATCCTCAATGTGCATTTCATCAAACACTCAATACACACTGTCACTGCTTGACACCAGACGACGACACACTAGATTGGGCATTGAGAGCAGGCAATGATCATTGCAGAGCGCAACAAAGCTGAACACACTAGCAAAATGATGCTTGTCAACATCGAGCCATGTTTTAAGCAATGCCTTGTGGGCAAGTGAAAAACGTTAATGTACACAGTTCATTTCAGGGGTTCACCAAGAACGATTGTCAAAGCCATCCCCATTGATATAATCATACAAAAGCTGCACCAACAACATCCACAGCAAACGTGTCACTGACAGTCCCTGTGGACCAGAAGAACGCGCAAACTTGGCATCCTGCAGTGAGGTATGTTACAGACCAGGTGGGTGAGCAAGCTCAATGTCATGTAGATTCAAACTGCCCAGCCTGCCCCTCTTCTTCATGAGGTCAAGATAGCTCCACAAAGACTGAGGAGATCCTTCAGATGAGGGTGAGCTTGGAAAAGAGGACAGTCTCTGCAGACCAGATGAGCTTTGCTCAACTCCCATACCATGTACATGCTGATCCATGGGCCCTTGCATATTGTAAGAACTTTGCACATTTGATGATGGTTGCAGGCTGGACGATCTCTGTACAGATGGCGCCCTATGCAGACTGGCTGATCTGTATGCATCTGCTGCCCCTTGCACATTAGATGCCCTTTGCACAGAGATTGATCTTTGCACATTTGCTGCGCTTGGCGACTCTGCTGGCTGCTGCAAACTGAGTGATCTATGCACATGAGATCCTCTTTGCGACTCTGCTGACCGTAGGCTGGATGATCTCTGTGCATGGGATTCTGTTGGCAGATCTGCTGGAATCTGCAGATTGGTTCCTCTTTGCACAGGTGATGTCCTTTGTTCCCCCTCGGTGCTTCCCACATCTGATGACGCCTGTAAGCCTGATGCCTGTCGATAACTGGATCTGGAAACGACCTCTGCCCGACTGCGCACCGAGCCATCCTCACCTTCATGATTGCTCAATCTGCCAACCTCGATATCAATCCCTGCATAGACACAATTTGATTGTGCCATGTTGTTCACTTGCGTCAAACAGGAGTGCTCATCCATGCACTACTGGCTCACTCAACATCATTCAGATGTGCTCATGCATGGCATACTGCTACATGCAACACCCAAAAGAAGTTTCATGAGTGAGCTAATACATGCCCAGAAATGCTGCAAAGCAGACCAACAGGATGAACATTGCCTCACCATCATCATCACTGTCAGCAGACTCAATGTCAAAGCGCCTGGCTGACTGTGTGCGCTGCCGAGCGGAGCTGCCTGACTTTGAGCCTGAAGGACGGCCATTGGGCATGGAGTGGCTACGGGCTTGCAACGTGGGCGTGCTGCCACGCTTGAGGCTTGCTACAGGTACCAGACGGCACACCCCATCCGTGCACACCACTGCTGTGTCAGCATCTGGGTCCACAGTCTGCACAACGTGCACATTCACAAGAAGCATACCTGACTTTCTCTGAGTATGATTTTGGCAATGCTTATCTGACTAGATGCTTATGTGACTTTGCTCGCCTGTCGGCAAGGGCCTGTGACCCCCTATACTGTTGACTCCTGATCGATTTGAGCAACACAAGGAAGCAATCTTCTGAGCTTATGTCAGCAGCATCTGTATGCCAAAAGAGCAGCTATCACTGTGCCTGCTTAAGCAATACTCTGAGTCATGTTTGAGGTAGACCCCTTGCCCATACATATCCATGGGAACCTATGCTGCCCGGCTGTGTCAAAAGCTTTCTGTGCTGCGTTTTGTCTGGTAGACTGCTGCATTGTATGTAGTGCATACTTCTGTGGTATGTGTAGTGTAGACGGTAAGGGCTGACCTTGAAGCCCTTCTGCATGATGCCTTGCAGCTGCAACACAACTCCGCCAAAGGGGCCCATGCGCCTGAGCTGCTCAAACTGCACGCCTGCTGTGGCCAGCACATCCCTGATCTCTGCTGTCTCCAGCAGCTGCAGCACTCCCTGCACACCAATTGCCACTTTGTCACTTCCTTGAGGCTGCCACATGTTATTTTTTTATGCTGTCACATAATGCCTGGACAGTACCAACTACATATTGCTTATGTGCAATGACAAACAGGAAGCCTTGTGTCGCCCCAACATACTGTGCAAAGCCAGTCAACTGCATATTCATGCTGCCATGCATCAAACCTGTCAGGCAACACTTAGACAGCATTCTGTAAGATGTACAGCCTTGCGACCATGACAAAGTGCACCTGAGCAGCACACATCAATGCAAGACGCCTTGGTCAACAGGCTATGCTCAATGCTGAAAACCCATTTTCAGACAAACTGCTAATGGTTTACAGACACACCCTACAAAAGAATGTAAAGGTTGTACCTTTCCGCCTCCCTCAAAGCCCTTGGTAGAGTTGAATTGAGCCAGGCAGATGGCAACCAGGGACTTGCGGTAGTTGACCAGCAGGTGATCCGGCACACTGCCTCCAAGAATGCCGCCTGCAGATGTTCAACTTACACCTGTTCCACCAAGCAAGCAAGCAAGCAAGCAAGCAGCAAGCAAGCAAGCAATGAGCCATAGAAAGCTGAAATCCAACAGAACCTTGTCCCAGAGCATGTAGTTTTTGGCAAGAGCAACTGTGGGAAGTATGCAGTCATCAAGGCCAAGCAATGACCAGCATGCTCATGAGGTGAGTCTGGTGTAAGGGGGGAGCCAGTGTAAGAGTGAACTAGCTGAAGGGTCTCACCCCAGGGCCTCATCACTTGAGCAGCGGCTTCAATGAAGGTGGGGCGCACGATGAGGTCCCCACTGGGGTTGATCATCACCCGCTGCCCTGCCCTCTTGTACAGGCCCCAAAATCTGCCGGCCCGTGCAATGACATCCTGTACAACAGACAGCAGCTTGTCATGCCATGCACTTTGCAATGGTGGACAAGGAAGCCTTCAGTCGATTTTTTTATTTTCCAAAATCCTTAGAATCCTTAAGAATTATCCTCAAGAATCCTGAGAATCCACAAAACATGTGATGTGTGTGGCAAGCAGATCACAGGCTTGGAAGAGATATACAATTTGTCTGCACGTGGGCACCAATGAATTACCACATTAAGGGTGACATGCTCCAAGGTGCTAGCAGAACATGTCAGCAAACTTATTGCAGTTGTTGGGTAATGCAGCGTAGTGCAAGAGATGCACCTGGTTGTTGATGATGTTCCATGTGTCAGGGACAGCGGCATCATATTGTCTGGCAAAGGCATGGTTGCCGACACGAGGGGCTCCAAAGGTATAACAGGACACATCCATGGGCTTCAGGCAGGGGCAGTGCCTTCGAATGTCGAAGGCAGCTAGACTGGCCAAGGCTCCACCCAGGGAATGGCCTACAGCAAATACCGATGCTAGTAAAAATGGCAATAACACCAACAACAGTAACCATAATGACAATGCAGCAACAACAGCTTGAGCAACTGCTGGAACAAATGACCAGCAGCTCAGTGTCATTGGTGGTGGAAGGCAGCTAGATAAATGCCTTCATGAGCAGCGACAGGCTGATTGGCTTCCAGTGTCTGGACAGGCAGACACGCCTTGCCACCAGTCATGAGCCAGACCCTGATACAAGCAGTGGCTGAGGCAGCTGATCAAGGGTGCAGAGCTTCAGCATTTCACCAGACCATGAGGTGTAAGCATACAAGCAACACCAACAAAACTGCAGGAGTTGTACACAATAGCCCAAGCAGACTGTGCCCCTCCTTTTCATGTATTACCCAGAAGATGTGTGATGATGCGACAGCACAGCAATCAGGCACAGCAAGTCCGCAAGTCTGACCTGTACAGAGCACCTTGACATTGCTACGGTCCACGTCCTTGCTGTACAAGATGTCCCATACGCGCTGCTTCACCCGCTGGTTCAATCCGTTGGCTCGCCAGCTGTTGAGGAAGCCTCTGTGTACAGCAGGCCTGCCTCCTGGTAGCCAGCTGAAGGCTGCTGCAGGGCCAGCCAGCAAGTCTGGGCCCTCCCCCTTACTGCCCTGCCTCTTGCCTGGGTAATGGCTCATCCACACCTGAGTGAGTGAGTGAGTGAGTGAGTGAGTGAGTGAGTGAGTGAGTGAGTGAGTGAGTGAGTGAGTGAGTGAGTGAGTGAGTGAGTGAGTGAGTGAGTGAGTGAGGTGATGTGAGTGAATGAGTGAGTGAGCCAGCATGCAAGCAGGAGAAGCAAGGGAATGTGTGTATATCATCAATCGCATGGGCAGAGAAGTAGAAGAGCCGAGATACTCCGATGGCTCCAAATCAGGGCTTCAATCTTGGTCTGTGTTGTATGTGGTAGTGAATAATAATCATCAATATTCACACAATGCTTTGCACAGCTGCAATGCACATGAGGGTATGGGAGAAGGGAGGATGCAGCAAAGCCTACCTGTATGTCTGCAAGGGCATTAGCAAGGCTGGCAGTACCCCGAAAGCTCACCAGCACCGTATTAGTATTCCAGGCCAACAACACCTGAAGCAAATGCATGAACAAACTTGATCGTCACAAACCTTATGCATAGGCTTAGGCTTACAACATGGGTGAGCATGCTGGACAGGAGGGTGCATGATAGGTAACAGTCTGCACAGTAAGTGCACTACACATAATGCATAGATACTACAGCCACTCGTATTGTCCAGAAAATGACACTTAAGTCTGGTACCTTAGTGTCCTCTGCTTTCTCCCACATCAGCTCATACTTGTCCAGCCCAAACAAGCCAAGCGCCGTCTCAATGCTGAAGCGTCTGCTGCCCTCCTCATTCATGTCATACACCAGGTGAGACCAGTAGAACAGCTTGACAGCTGTTCCAAAGCAGAACATGGGCTCATTCTTGAGGGCATCATGCACAGGACCGCAGGCGCCGCCTCGCTTGCCTATCTTGGCAGCTGTCTCCTCTTCCGTCCACCCAAACTCTTGCAGCCACACCTGTGCAAAACAATTGTCATGAATAATGATCAGAACAATGATGATGACAACAATGATAGGAGTAAGAATGAGCATTAACAATGGTACCAACAATAATAATGACAAGAGCGGCAGTGGCAAAGGCAAAAACGACAATTTCATTCATGATGAAATTTGAAACACGGGCTTAGCCAAAAGGCGCCAGGTCTGTGGGAGGCAAGGTGGCTCCCTCCAGACAGGCTTGTTTTGAGATCCCCAAATGTTGTGGTTCAACTTCAACATGACTACATTGGACAAGCTGACCATTCAGTGTCCTTTGGGCGTTTGAGCAGGTATATCACAGCATCCTACTCCAAGCACATGGTGTGTTGCACAACACGCCCCATTAGGCAACCCACATCATAGTCACAGCCACCACCGCAGATTGTGGGTATATCAGACGACAAAAGCAATCTACAATGACAATCAAAGCAAGCACTCACCACAGCTGAGAGCTGAAACAGGTCTGGCGCTTACCCTTAGGATGGGGTCCTGCAGGTCTGGGTTCTTGGGCATGAAGAAGTATGCGCCGCCCACAGCCACAGCAGTCTCCACCACATACACAGGCGCAAAGCCCAGCCAGGACTCCATGTAGCTGGAGCAGCTGTTGATCTTCACAAACTGGAGCACCACAAAGCTGACCAGGAACAAGGCTGCAGCAATGAGGCGCCTGTGAGCCTGCACAGCATCACACCTAGCCTGCTCAAGAGACGCTGCTGCTGGGGGACAGTGGAGTAGTCTGTCAGTGTCCAGACAGGCCCTGCAGCTCTAGCAGCAAGGTTTCATGATGATGACAGTGATGAAGGCTGTCTGGCATTGCGACCATCAAGCAGCTGCAGCGCAAGGAGGCTGCAGCAGAAGATGCTGCAATGCAAAGATGCTGAGTAATTACACTGAGATGCTGCAATCAACACTGGACGCAAGCTGCTCATTGCCCTCCCAACAAGCTGTCAGCACTAGTGGGTGCTTGATATTGGTTGATGTACAGATGCCAAAAATGACAAGGATAGTGTGTGCTCTTGCTGTCAATCTTTGGATCTGAGCAAGACAGAGTCACAGCTTGTACGCAGAAAGGTGCCGGAAGCACCACAAGGAACAGTCAAAGCAGCAAACCCATTTGTGCCGATTTAGCTTTCAAAAAGCAGATGTGACTAGTTGGGTAGTAGGCTGACCTGCATGCGGACATTCAGATTGCCCATCTTGTAGTGCATGTACTGGTGCTTCTGGAGATCTCTGTAGGCCCTCCACATATACCAGAACCATAGCACAATGTACAGAATGAGCAGGGCACAGATGAGGATGACCAGGACCAATGTCACGGTCTTCAGCCTGCAGTTCTGAGCACGCACTGCGCAGTTGGGCGTGGATATTATGGCTTTGCGTTGCACAGGACCCACTTGATCATCTGCACGGCAATCAACTGGATCAGGAACCAAAGTATGCGAGGTATGGGTGCAACTTTTTGTTAGATAGGTGTCAGAGCTTTGCAGCACAGAAATCGGACTGGGGGCTGGCTTCTGTGTCATTGTTTGCTAGCCAGCTGTTGACTCTGTGCTCACCGTGATGAATACTGCAAGCGGTCACTGTATTTCATACTCTGCAAACTGTGTAGCTGTACTGGAGGACACACCTTGAGAACAGCTCTAATGTCAGCACAGGCCAGAATGATATTTCATACAAAGGCAGCAGCAACTCAAAGGTGCATCAACACCATTGCGCAGTTTCACAGCGAGATGTACGAAAGAGCAGAAGAGCGGAATCATCTGCATTAGCAGGCATAAGCTCTGACACCAGTGCAGGTGACACACAGCCAGTGGCTATTCTTTGAAGGTCAGGGGGGTAGCATGAAAGGCAGCAAGAAAGGCGAAGACTGTACACCAGCAGACCACTCACGTGTGATCCATATGGCCAGGAAGAGATCCAAAGCTTCAAAAACACACCACAGAATGAGCTTGGGGGTGTGATACCAGATGGGTGCGTCCATGACAATTGCGTCACGATTTCGCTTGCCTGCAATCATTGCACAATGGCTTCAGGCAGCAAGTTGGGCAATGGCAACATGTGAGCCTTGAGTGCCAGAGGGCTTTGACGCAAGAAACAGAATTTCTCATGCACAGCAGGATGACTAAGACTCTGCTTGGTCAGCACTTCTGACATCACATGACTCACTGCCATACAAATGCAGCAACAAGCTAGAAAAACAACCAGTTATGACTGCTTGTTTCCTGTTGCCTTTCATGTTGTAGCTATTGATGCAAGTATGAACCCCACAAAATCTTGCTGTCAACATCACCCAACATTGCATGTGGGCCTGACAGCTGCTTGATCTTGTTTGGTGTCTGCATGTGACAAGTGAAGCAAGGACTGACTGACCTCCTCTCGTAATTGCTCTGCCCTTGTCCCACGGAGCACAGTTGTGAGCTTCGATGAGCATGATCAAGAAAATCGTGTTCCAGCAAGTCCAGCTTGTGAAGGCTGACCAGATCACAAATGGCTCGAACCACTGACAGTTATGCCGTAACAAAATGGCATTGGGCGCCACCCACACACACACATTGACCAACTGCACAGCATGAGGTTTGACTAATGAACTGACCAGACATACAGTACAGAATGGCAACATCATCCTAGGTCTGTGTATCACGAGCTGTGCTGTAAGGTGCTCTGGATGTACAGGAAGCTCAATCATGCAATCTTACATTACCTGAACACACAGCTCTGCTCCATTCAGAGCTACAGTAACTTTCCGCCGTCTGGACCTGAAGGCCGTCAAGTTACTGTTACACATTCTTTGGCCCCAGGATGATGAAGAAATACCAATGTGACACACAGGAGCTGTTCAGCGCAGTGTACTCACCAGTGCTTGCGCTGACGATAACTGTTGAGGACACGACTTGCTAATATTACACAGCAAACTGAAAGTGCTGCAAAGCAGAGTGCTCCCAGACTGACATTCCAAGCCTATCACAAACACCAAGTTGTCAGTCCCAAGGGTGACGCTGAGTGTGTATTGAACGTGCTGCGCAAGCAAGCAAGCCATGCTGCGCAGCGCTGCACAACAGAGCCTACCTGAACAGCAATATTTGATGTAAACCAAAGGTCTGTCTGCAGCACATACACAGAGTTGAGCCATCTGCTGGGACACTCCCATGCACAGCAGACATCAGCACTGCTGGGGACTTGCTTAGCAGCATGCCAAGCGCAATGATTGTTCACCTTGGCAACCTTGTAAGCCAGGGCAACTACCAAAATTGTGACGCCAATGTATGTGGCAAATCGGATGCAGACTATGACAGCCTGCACATCACTAGTAGTCTGTTGGTGCTGCCATGAAAAAGCTCCAGATGGGCGAAAGTGCAAAGTCATACCTTGGACTGCTGCTCTGAAATGAACTCTCCACGAAGAATTACGTCAAGTGCCAGGTCATACTGCCCGGCCTGTGTGAACCCAGTGTATGCACCTGTGGTGCTGACGACGGAGGAGAGGCTGATGTCAGATGCAGCTGATGAAGTTCTTCTGTGGTGGCCTCGACTTGGGAATGTATCAGTTGCTTGTTGGACTGGGTCTGCCCTCTTGGCTGCACGAGTCGATTCTGACAACGGCTTCTGGGCCGACACATCGATACCATAAACGCTGCTTTCTTGCAGCTGGTCATGCTGGTTTGCGGAAGTGTTCACCGACCCATAAGCGGGTGATATGCGATCTTGGTGTGCACTTTCACCCAGCGGTATGTCTTCTCCGTCCCAGGAGAGGCCGCCGCGGGCTTCCGACTGATCAAAGTCAGTCGATCCACCAGAAACAACGTTGGTCTGAGGAGACCTCCCTACTAACTTGAGTAAGACGCTAGGCAGCACCAGCTTACGCCACGAAAACGGCATATTGATCGCGAAAGCTGGAGAAGCATATTCTTGGTGCAGCTAGGCAAGTACTCTCCATGCGTAAATGAATAGGACTCAGGGACCGCAACTAAATCGCCGCTGGCTCCCACGCAAAGATCAAGAGCCAACTCCAGGTTGGATTGGAGTAATCATGCTGTAATATTACTCATAGCAGGATTACTGATTTCCTGTTCCGTACTCCGTTGCCGTATCCCTGCTGCGTTCAAACCTTCAAAGTCATAACAATGCGAGCAGAGCAATGGTCTGTTGGCATTGCTGGCACATTAAACCAAACGTTTGGCGTGGAAGCAGTAGCCTGTTGACACCCGCATTGTCGAGATCGTTGTGACTGACCTGGGAGACAGCCTGCCATGCTGCAGTTGAAAGACTGTAAGGAGCAGCAGCAGTATCGGCGCCGAGAGGACAGCGAGACAGAGCTTGTGACAGTGCTTCAGCTGAATAATGACCCATTGCAGCGCTCTCTGCATGTACGGCTTGCGTCTTTGAAGTCCAAACACACAGCGAAGATTAGGTTTCACAACTTGTTTGACGGACAAGTCAGGGCTGTCTGGATGGACTTTGACGGCCATGAGGTGAATATGAATTGCGTAGACAGCATATGCTAATCGACGCTTTCTGCAGTCCCGACCACGGGTGTGCCAGGGTGACCTGTTTGAAAAATTCATTGCTGCCAGTTGTGTATACCATGTAGGTGCTGTTGCAGGTTGCTTACTCTACGTTAAACCCAGGAGAGGATAGACTGTGAGCAGTGGCTTCCAAACAATCTGATGTACTCTTGACAGACACTGTAGCAGCAGCACTCACACTTCTTTGGCCCAGGTACCTAACGTATCACAATCACTGCTGGATTTTTCGGGAACTGGTAACAGGCAGACGTATGAATATTGGAAAATGCCAGGTATGCTAAGGCTATTGGTGAATCAGCATAGTGGAGTCTATGCCGTTGCCAATGATGCGCCAACTGCTGCAGGCAGTGTTTGCACAGAAAGACTACACGCAGAAAGTATGCATTCAAGCTCCTCCGCTGCTGGCATGGCAGGTGAGGCCAAATTGCTTTCTTTGATTAGGCGGTCACATAGTGAACCAGAAGCATCCAGCAGTCTGTGCAAAGACGAAACAAACAAAATGGACAACCACTTTTTTGTGCCCCAGGACAGTCACCATGCTGGCTTTCCTGAGGCATTCAGGCTGTCTACCAAAATGCTGATCTTCTGCCACAACAGCCTTAGTAAGCAATTGCAAGTGGACCCTAGTGATTTACCCATGCACAGTTGCACAGAGAACAGGTATGTCAACTCACTTATTGACTGGCAGATTGCTTCTGGACAGGCTGACATTACCATTGCTGTATAGTGGGTGATGATGACACCCAATGGGCATATAAGATTGTGCAGCAGCTAGATGCACACCTGGCTTCAACAGTTTACATGTTTGCTTGACCAACTCATAAGTGCTTTGTGAATGCTGACTCAGATGTTCACACCTTAAGACAGGGACTGCTGCTGGGGTTCACATGAAGTGATTGTGCTGCAGAAACATCAATCTACCTGACCTTGATGGCAAACATGCCAGCTGCAATGCCATGCTGCCTGATAGAAAGCGCAGTCATGCAGACAGCTTGAAGATAAGGGAGGATACGAAGGGATTCCAATGTCTGAAGCTACCTGCTCCCCTCTTACAGTCCAATCTTGGCTGCATACCCATGCACGTTGTAAGGGCTCATTTAACAAATGTTGTTTGTCACAATACCATCCGTGGTTGCCAGTGTAAAAAGCTTGTTTTCTTGGCGCAGCTGAAGGACATTGTACAGCTCTCAGCGCCCACTGATGTTTGGCAAGATGCTGGCTGTCCTGGAGCGTGCCCTGACATCCTTCCTGTACTGGCTCCTTGTGGAGTCATTGCTCAGGTGACCTCTCGAGCAAGCAAACGTTGTTGTGATGCAACCTGATGTGAGTAGGCATCCTGCATGTGGCAGGTTGATGCCCTTCAGTCTTGTTTCATAGTATGTCAAGTATGTACAGGTCAGCTTGATACCTTTCAGACTGCATGCATTTCCAGTTTTGTATTGTATAGACATGACCCCTGCACTCAGTTATTGCACTAAGGCATGCTGTACATGCTGTGCAGGTGTATGAAAACTCCATATAGAAGTTGCTCTGTTACAGATGGCTGCCAACTTTGTAATTTTGATATAATGACCATGCACAAGAAAACAAAAATGGTACTTTAAAGAAAATTTATTTATTAGCAGTACCGTACTGCACCGCTTTGTACAAGTACTGATAAGACAGCGTGCCTCTACCAAGTTACCGTTACTTAGCAAGACCTTCTCAAACCAAATTAGAAAAATCCAGAGTGCTGTCACCTATGAATATCTTCGACTTCTGTAGGACGATGACTACAGAACATGTATGCCCGTTTAGATACTGCACCATGCTATACACTAAAATGCAGCATGCAGGTTCTCAAGCTTCAGGGCTCATTGTGCACAAAGTGCTCCAAAGCTGTTGCACATCTCATGACTATCCATCACCCTCATCTGTTATAACCATGATCTTTGATGCCTTGCAACCATAAAAATACATACACTTATCTGCTTTCGCACCAGTCATGAGCGCTGAACTAAGGAAGAAAGGGTGGGCAAGAATATCGTGATCCGTAGGACAGGACCATGTAAATTTGATCATGAGCATGTTGTGCTGCCAGCTACGCTCTCATAGATACTATTGCCTGAGAGCCTGATTATTATTATTGTGGTAGGCAACAAAGCTGTGTCATGTATTAAAGAGCTTCATCCAGGACGGCCTCTGTGAGTCTGCAAGCTTACATGCAGAAGCTTATCTCCCAGCTTAGAGCCATGCATGGCATGTATTGCCTTCAAAGCCCCGTTGGCATCACCGTAGTTTACAAAGCCGACCCCACGACACTTTCCAGACTGCTCATCTGACAAAATCTTGACACTGTGGACAGCACCATGTGGTGCAAACTTCTCGTAAAGGAACAGCCGATCAGCATCTAACGGCAGATTCTTCACATATAAACTGCATGGTGTACTGTGTAGGGATGGCAGCTGTGGACTGGGGCACGGGTTCAAGTACCCATCAACAACATTGCCACTGCCATGTGCAGAAACTGACTGTGAAGGAAGGTGCTGGCTGAGTGACATGTCGAGACCCAGACCCAGGTTGTTCATGGGTGGGGGGGGTGTCATACTCCTGAGCCCAGCCAAGGCAGGTGAATTGGACAGGACGTTGCTGAGGTCATGGCCAAATTGAGGGAAAGGGGAGTCGCTGTTGGCAAAGCTCTCCAGGGGCCCAACATGACCAGAGGGGGTAGTGACCCCCAGACCATGGTCTGTGAAAGGGGACTGCATTGGCAATTCAGGGTGGGGTGCGCTGATTGAGCCATCAGGAAGCCGGGCAGCCATGCTGACAGCATTTTGACGTCCTGTCAATCACAGAGCAAGTGATGCGCATTGGTAATTGCTGTGTGTATGTATACTCAACATGCTGTTGTCACATGTCCTGAGTACTGCAGCCTGAAAAATGCAGTGAATGCTCACTTGAGCTATCAGCGTGGTGCCTTGCAAGAGATTCTCAGAAAGCAGGCAACATATCCGTGTTTGCAAGGATTGGTATGGCATCAATATATAAAACTGGCAGAATACGCACCGTTGGCGTCTGGCGTTCCTGCTGCAGTGAATGCTGTGAAGCCGGCAGGCAGCCCTGGGTGCATGCCATCCATTGACAGCTGGTACTGACCAGCAATGCTCTGAAGGAGGTCAAAGGAGGGGAATTTGCTAGGGGGGAGACAAACTTTCTTAGCTAGCTTCCTTGCTTTCTCTTCTGGTGTGTCAGCAAACCTGCACAATCACTGGGAAAGTGTGTCAACCGTGCACCTGCACAATGCTACTGATAATGCAAGGACTGATCATGAAACATCCTGACTTTGTCACTCAGCGACTTAAGCAAAACGGCGTGAACTTCATGAGCAACATCAGCGCTGCTGGCAAGCGACAAGTATCATTTGTCTGACGAGCACGTCAGCAGGCAACATTGTGATCCAGCTTCCCACATTGCGAGTCATGTCAATGCTGCAACCTACAAACAAGCATGTATGTTCATCTGATCTGGCTATGTTACTACAAAATTGCTGAACATTACAGGTAATGCAATGAACAAAACAAGGCAGCAGGCGCTGCCTCTACTACCTGAAGCTGAAGCTTTGCAGAGAGTGCAAGGATGGCAATGATGCAGGGGATGGTTGTACCTGACAAGGAGAGGCAGTCCTGTGCCATTGCTGACATTGTTGAGGGCTTCTATGGCAGCAGAGGCTTGCTGCAAAGTGCTCATTCTGACCAGAGCCCCAGCACCCCTGGTCATGTCGCCATTGTGCAGCACACGACACTCCAGGACAGACCCATATTGTGCAAACAACTGGGCAAGTTCCATGTCACCCCAGTTGTTTGGCAGATTCTGCATCACACCGACAGCATCCTGACTCTGTCACAGCAGTTGTGGCTGCTGAGCACTTTTGAGGTACATGGCGGACAGACTTACCCTGACGTACAGGTTGTCACTTGGTGTAGCTCCACTGCCTGTATCACATTGGCAGCAGTCAGCCGCTGCAGAAAATGACTGCAGTAGCCATTCTGACTATAATTGACAGCAACAAGGGTGTGAAAGGCACCTGATAGAGGAGGTCCAGCATCTTGATCTGCAAATTTGACCTCCAGCTGATAGCTGTTCCAGTTGAAGCCATTGAACGCTTGTATGGCGTCCATGGCTTGTTGGACGTGCTGATACTTCACAAATCCATACCCCTTGCTGGTCTGAGCCTTCGATCTGACAACTCTTGCTGCAGGCGGCAGGTTGCAAGGATTAACAGATGCGGGGTATGGGAACAATCGACGGGGCTCTGCGATACGCCTTACAGGCGACACACACGCAAAAGCTGGTGCAAACTGCTCAGTGCCGGTCGAGCACGCCAAGACCTAATACCTAATCACAACGATAATTGGCAAACAAGCTGATAGGTGCGTCAACGTGAGATGCGAGACCACCGTCAGCAACGAGTTCTGTATCGCAGTCAACCACGGGGGCGAACACTCAAGATGGTAAGTGCCATACATGGCCTGCTGGTAGGCTTGCGACAAAGTGATTTGCCTTCTTGACTAACGACGCAAGTGAATCAATCCACATCTGGAAGTGCATGCAGGACATGCGATCAGCAGTACTCGTGAGGCGCACCTGCTTCGATCGTACCACACCGCGAAAACAGTTGCCAAAGTGCAGGTTCGTCTATATCTGCCGGCAAGTTCTTGACGTACAGGTTGGAGTGACCAATCTGTTGCCCAATCTCGTTCACACCCGGAGGTGTGCTCACATCCAGACCAGATAGCGTGCCGGAAAGCTCCGTATCCATCATAGGCAGCCTTATGGAACCGACTGATCTAGAGCTACAGGCGTCATGAGACTGGTGTGTATTGTCACTTGCGAATCTAGATCAAAGGACTTGAAGCGTCTGCCAACAGAATCAGATCGCGTGCAAGACATGATCTGAAGCCAGAGGAACAGGAAAGGCAAGCCAAGGGACCAAGGCGAAGAGCTCACAAGGTTGACAGAGTCAACTCAGCGGGTCAGTACATTGAGGGCCAGGATTATAAACAATCTCATGTATGATCGCCGAGTCCCAAGCTCAGTCCCGAAAAAACAATTTAGCACATGACCGTATCACATGGAGCACAAGACGATTAAGGCGAAGCTTGTCTTCTGCGATCAAAACCTTTCTCTCTCTCTGCCGCGAGAACGGGCTTCAGCGCGCGCAAGATCGCGTCAAATTCACAGCAGCTTCAACGTTGCTGTCGGGATGCCTATGCATTTGATCACTCGTCCATTGTGAAAGTATCTCCTTGGCACATGCAAATCTCCTTTGATGTGGGGCCCACCTGGCTGACCTTTGCTGGTGGCCTGTTATTTGGTACCTTCACGGCTGCAGCTGTCGCTTACCTCCTGTTGCGTAATCCAAGTGCCACTTCGGAACCGATTCGTTCCAAGGTCAAGGCTTCCAGGTAGCCGTACTCACAACCAAGGGCGACTTCACGGGTTTGTGCATGTTGGCTTCATCGCATCGTTTGATCATCGCCTACTTGCACGTACATGTGAGGTGTGTTGGCATGCACATCCACGGGTTAACCCGTTCCAAATCCTGCGACACCGCACAACATCTCGTTCAACATTGATTGCTTTGTCAAGGGTTCTGTGGCTGCGAACACGACTGGCACACACGGCTTTGAATCGATGCGTGCAACTTTGTGTCAGAGGCTCTCCACAGAGTGTTATCCCTTCTGACCTGGTCATTTCTTGCAGGTCATACAGCCCGCGCCGGGTCAGAGCTCGCCGCGGGGATGTCTACGAACAGGACACTGTGCCCGGGTCTCCGCACACCAGGGGCAGTGCACACAAGAATGGGCAGAGACATCAGCACAAGCTAGATTCTGCTGTAAGTTCTACTCCTGCATCATAGGCTACCAGCTTGTATTGCTTCATAGTGTCATTCCTCATACCCTCTGCACAACACAGGCATCCCTGGACGTGGCTGACCCTACTGTGTCCCCAAGACGAGCAGCTGCTGTGCGAGACGAGGTCACTGAGGATGAGTGGGGCTCAACGCATCGCTCTGACCCCTTGGGAATTGTCAAAGCTGGACGCTATGGGGTATGCTTGTTGTTACGGCCTCCTCGCAATGTTCATCAGCGTCTGAGTTTGTTGAGTTGCACACCTCATGCAAAACAAGCTGCAAGACATGCAACAATGTTATTGACCACAGGAGGAAAGCGCTCATCCAAGCAAGCCTGCTCATGCCTACAAAGGGTCCCCAGACCGCAGCAATCATGGTGCACGCGAGTATGCAAATGACCACTTCAAGCAGGTACTGATCAGTAGTGCAGCGTTGACTGTCAGCACATGCCTGCTGAGATTGCTATTAGGCCCTACAGCTCATGACTGGTGTCTTTTGCACGTCAAATGCTGTTAGTTCTGCCATGCAGTTCCGCACTGATCATGCATTGTGCCTCACAACCTTGGGGGCATTGTTTGAATGCTCCAATTCAACAGAACACAAGAAAATCGTCTCTGCTTGCAGACAAATGGTCCAGCGGTAGCAACGCCTCCTCCATACGTCCCGGTCAGCACCAGTTATGGACCACACACGATTCCAGCATATGCTCACCAGGCGCCCCCTCCAGCTCCCCCACCCGCCCACACCCTCAGCACTGCTGTGGACCTCATGAACACTGGCAAGGTACCACGGCAACCTGTGATAACCCATGCACTCATCTTGTCTGGCAACACCTGTGCAATACCATGCCCTGATAGCATCATGCATGCACTGTTGCCTTGTGTGTATCATACGTCTGCAGAGATTGCCTCACAACAGCCTGAACCCACATGTTAAGCTAACAGTGGCGTGCAGATCATTGAGGATGCTGCCATGCATGATCAGTACTGCCGTGTCATCACTCCAGAGCCCGCAATCAATGAGGAGACAGAGGAGGTGTGCACTTTACTGAAGCAATGTTACGCCCTCAGGTGAGCACCCTCTTTCTTTGATCCTTTCTTGGTGCTCTGCAGTACTAAGGCTGAGGCTGCTTGCTGTGCTCTGGCGAGTTATCTGGTTGTCTTCACTCAACAGCCACCCAGAGGCACTGCTTTGCTAGGCACTGCTTTGAAGAGGCATCATTGCTTGTGTATGTATTGGAAGCTGTCAAGTCACTAGGAAGGGCACTTCACACATCACTGGAGCCGGAGGTTAGTCACGCTGCCAGCTGACACCACAAATATGTGAGCAAAGCTGTGGTGTCAATCTGCAGTACGACAGACCTCTTGCTTCAGTGATCTGTGAAGTGCCCTTTTATCCAAGCATAAAGCAAGGGTGCATGCATGAAAGATGGGACACCAACACCTTTGCTGCTTGCAGGGACAAATGGCTGTTCACTGCCAGGGTGTCTCCAGCAGAGCAGCACCCTGGCATGCCAGAAGTGGCCGCCCCCTCACTCATCAACGGGGACCCCTTCAAGTGGGAGCCCCAGCCGGTAGCCCCCTACGATTTTGAGATGCAAGATGGAGTGTTCCGGGTGTATGACAACGCTGCGCACACCTCAGAGCCCTTTCCTGTTCCTGGCAACTCCTTTGACTTCTTCACAGACATGAGCAGGTGTGCGTCTCTCACTTACAATCAAGCCAGGCATCAAGCATGACTTGTTTACTGCATCAATTGCAAGCCACTTCCCAAGATACCGATCAAAACTACTGATTTGCTGCCTGCATGCGCATCATCTTCACCATTTAGCTAGTTGATCATGTGTTACAAGTCGAGCAGGGATATGATGCACAGGCCTGTGGCTATTTTTCCTGATCTGCTGCACTGGGCATTGTGTAAAGAAAGTCGTTCTGTGAATGCTGATGTTGCTGACTGCAGGATGTGCAAGATTGCAGCCATGGGACCCATCAAGAGTTTCTGCCACCACCGCCTGATGCTGCTGGAGCAGAAGTTCAACCTGCATGTCATGCTCAATGCTGACAAGGAGTTCCTGGCTCAGAAGACTGCACCTCACAGGGACTTCTACAACGTCCGCAAGGTCATACAGCATAACCCTGCACCCTCATGCCTGGCTAAACAATCATCTACACTGTGCTCAGCCTCTCATCTGCAGCCTTGGCAATCAATCAATCAATTACAGTTCTTGTCTTTAGGACTCATCAGCGGAGTCAATAGACAACAACTGGGAAAACAATATACAACAAGCACTAAGTGTTGGCAATTCCACATCAGTGGCATGTGATTGGATTCGGCAAGGTCCTCTTAGCAGCCTCCTGCAGCAATCAACCCGCTCAGCTGTGCACACTACATTGTCAGCTGCCTAAGTTTCGTTGCATGAATTTGTGTGCAGGTGGACACCCATGTGCATCACAGCGCCTGCATGCACCAGAAGCACTTGCTGCGCTTCATCAAAAGCAAGCTGCGCAAGGAGCCTGGCGAGGTGGTCATCTTCAGAGATGGCAAGTACCTCACCCTGCAGGAAGTCTTTGAGTCCCTCAAGCTAACTGGGTAAGGCATGTCAACCCAGGACTGTCTGTCACTTGATTCAAAGCAGACTAAAGAAAATTCACCTGTCATAGGTGTGAGCAAAGCACTGTGCAAAACAGGTGTTAGCTGTGAACAGCTGTTAGCTGTGAGGAAATGCAGCCCATTGGGATCAAGGCCAACAATGCTTGCACACAAGCCGCTTGCATTGGTCTTACCACTCCTATCGCCAGAGCACAACCTAGAAGCACGTCTTATGACCAGAACCAGCTCCCTTGTGAACAGGCAAAGCATCAAAAGACGGCTTTTTCAGTTGTTTTTCAGTTGTCTGCAGGTATGATTTGAATGTGGACACCCTTGACATGCATGCTGGTAAGGAGTCCTTCCACCGCTTTGACCGCTTCAACCTGAAGTACAACCCCTTTGGTCAGAGCAGACTGCGTGAGATCTTCATCAAGCAGGTACCCAACCACTCCACTGACACTCTGACTGCAACCACCAGTCACCAGTCACCACTTACAACATGTACAGGCAGAGAGAGCTCTGCAGTAACCAATACGGCATTATCAAGGGACTGACGTGTAGTTGATGGTAACATGCAGAGTGAGCCCATGCAACGTGCATGTCGGCTCATTGCCACCAAGTTCACCTCAGCTTGTTAAGACCAAGGTCAGTTTGGTCGCATTTTGCCGACATGTACAGGGTATGAGGTCACTCAGCATGTTGCCACTAACTGCGACCCAATTTGTGGGCAAGCTCAAATTGGTGGATGCAAGCCGCTCTGGCTTTGCTGCGCGCTAACAGCCAGATCTGCACATGTGCATTCTCTGGCTGTTTCTCACTCACTAGGGCTTGCTTGTGAAGTGAGCTGGAGCCAATTAGCACATCTTAAATGTGATGTCCCTCGTCATATATAGTCACAGCTACCTTGACCCGGTCGAATTCATGGCAACAGCCTGCATGGTGAATGCGCATTCCTCACGGTTTGGTGACTGTTGATTGGCAACAGGACAACATCCTGCATGGGCGGTACCTGGCAGAGCTGACCAAGGAGGTGCTGGTTGACCTGGAGGCCAGCAAGTATCAGCACGCTGAGTACCGCATCTCCATCTATGGCCGCAAGTATGTTGAGTGGGACATTCTGGCTGCCTGGTACTGCCAGAACAAGCTCTACTCAGACAATGTCCTCTGGCTCATCCAGGTATTGTACCTTGTGCTGTGAAACTGTGTTGCTAGAAGCTGCCCAAAACTGCTCTGGTCAAGCGTGTGCTCGTACAGCCTTGCGTGGACAGCTGACTACATGTCTGATGGGAGAGAAGTACCACAAGCTGTTTGATGAGCTGTGTAGTGCTGCTTTTGACCAGGCAAGCGTTGCATTCAGTGACAAGTGTCAGCGTCTATCAGCAGCATCCATCAGCACTCTCTGCACCATGATACAATGGACCATGACAGTATGTGCATTGTCTACGGCTGATCACCTTGAGCAAGCTGGCAGTGTTGTGAGACCTCTGAACCAGTGGATGTTGCTTCTTCACAGTTTACCAAGAGCCTTCAACACAATCAAGCACATTTGGCATGTTTCCGCTTAGCACAATGTCCGAAAAATGCTTGCAGAAATCTCTGCTCAGGTGGCTTAGCCTGTTGCCATGTGCTGCAGCTGCCAAGGCTGTACAATGTGTACAAGGAGCAGGGCATCATAGAAAACTTTGAGCAGCTGCTGGACAACATCTTCCAGCCCCTGTTTGAAGTCACCAAGGACCCCAACTCCCACCCCCAGCTGCACCTCTTCCTCAAGAACGTAAGCCAAGCTCTCAAACTCATCAATCGACACTAACTGGTTCTGCTGAGGAGCTGTGTGCTTGCAGCTCTATGCTGTGCCAATATCCCACTTGCGCCAGCTTGCTTTTGCGCTGTGATTCAAAGGCAGCTGAGTTGTGTGGTGATTTCTGCTGCACAGGTTTCAGCCAATCGTGCAAGACATGCCCTGTCAAAGTTTTTGGTCTTCACAGTGCAGATATATGGGTAGCACTGACATGATTTGCTGCCAGTAGTCACAGCATCCATGTCAGTCCAGTCACAGCTCTGTATGCATGACACTGTGGCCCATTGTAGTCATACTCATAACAGGCACACCTGTTTCAAGAGTATGAGGCAAAGCTACTGCCGCGACCAACACACTCATACCAACTACGTTTGAGGCCCCAGTACAGCCCCCTTGTAAACTCAACATGCTGATGAAAAGAAAACAGAAAAAGAAAAGTTTACACTTGTTGGCGATCATGACGGGAGCCTGTAAGGTGGCAGCCCCTTGTAACGCCAACATGCTGGTGTGCAGGTTGTGGGTTTGGACATGGTGGATGATGAGAGCAAGCCAGAGCGGCGGCCAGCCAAGCATATGCAGACCCCTGCAGAGTGGAACCTGAAGCACAACCCAGCCTACTCCTACTATGCATACTACGTGTACGCTAACCTGTTCACCTTGAACAAGCTGCGAGAGGCACGTGGGCTCAACACCATTGCTTTCAGACCGCATGCTGGTAGGGCTCTCACTCTCTTGCATTGTGGCTGCAATGCTTGTTCTCGCGTCACTGACCGGACATGGCTGTGGCCTGAGGACAGTGCATCTCTGCTCTGCTGGGCATCAGCTTCTGTCTGTTGTGGCTTGTTGAGCCACCACTGCAGTTGTGCCTTGCTGCAAACAGGACACCTGTATCTTGCGGCAATAGTGGCAACCAGTTCAACAGCCAATGTACTTTTCGACTTGCTAAGCAAATCAGAGACTGGTTATGTGTGTGACTTTTGCAGGAGAGGCTGGCGATACAGATCACCTGGTCAGCGCTTTTATGCTGTGTGAGAACATTGCACATGGGATCAATCTGCGCAAATCGCCATGCATGCAGTACCTCTACTACATGAAGCAGGTGAGTCCTCCACACATGCATTGCTATGTGACCATACTCAAGAGCTGATGGTTGCAAATGGCATGCATGAGGTCAGCGTGAAAGTGTGTCTTCCTGCTGTGGCATGCATTGTCAGTGCAGTATGGTGACCCCACAGCTAACAGCTGCAAGCTTGCAGCCAGCCTTGGCTTGCTCTCATATGCATTGCCGATTGTGCTTCCTGCCAGGATCACACAGTCCTCGACAACTGTAACCGTCACCTGCTGTGATGGCACAGGTAGGCCTGTGCATGAGCCCGCTGTCCAACAACAGTCTGTTCCTGGACTACCACCGCAATCCATTCCCCACCTTCTTTGCCAGAGGGATGAATGTGAGCCTCAGCACGGATGACCCGCTGCAGATCCACCTCACCAAGGAGCCCCTGGTGGAGGAGTACAGCGTGGCAGCACAGGTCAGCTGTGTGTGCACCACCACCTGCTGTACTGCTCTTGCTTGCAGGCAGCCCTGCTTGTGCTGCATCTGTCATTCTGTTTCATGCTGGCAGACACCATATGTTGTCAATGTGCTGCATGTGTCATCATGCATCTGCTTGCAGGCTCTGTATGTGCTGTATGTGTCAATATTGTTTCATGCTGGCTGGCATTATATGCTGTCATTGTGCTGCATGTGTTATTATGTCCATGCTGGCAGACATTATATGTTGAGTGATTGGCAGGGCTACAGTGCCTCTGGCCACTCTGACCATTTTGAAAGATCAGCCATTCTTATGAGAGGGCATGATCAATCAAAACATACTACTACTTATGTTGAATGTTCTCATCCACCTGTCCTTCCAGCGGTGCCTGTTTCTGTCATTCAAAGTGCAGCTTGTTATGCCCAAAATGGCTGCTTTGCTAAACCTCTGGCCATGTCCAGCTGTATGAGTGCAATCCCACGTGCAGCGACCCATAGTCAGCTGTGACGCTTGCCTGGCCAGCACTGCTACCCTGGTCACAATGAACAATCACAGCAATTGTGTATGTCTCTGAAGCTGTAATGTGGTGCAGGTGTGGAAGCTGAGTGCCACCGACCTGTGCGAGGTTGCACGCAACAGTGTTCTTCACAGCGGGTTCCCTCATCAGGTGAAGACCGTGCTCTCTTGTGTCAATTACTACTGCATGTCATGGTTGCATGCAAGGAGACGCATGACTGCAAGGCATGACCAGCCTAAAGGTTGCCTCGGTACAGTTAAGATATGGCGTTCATCGATGGTGTCAGATGAAGTGGGTGGGTAATGTCTTCACATACAAGGGCCAACATCTTGGTTCAGCACTACTGCATTGTGACTAGGGGTGTGCACAATTCTGTTTTTGCAAAACTTTGTTGTCGGTTACCCAATGACACTGCAAATAGGTAAGTAATAAAGTAAACTTATCCTTGGCTACTCTCAATCTGGAAAGTGGCAAAGCACTGCTCTTGCTCAGGGAGGCAAGAACAAATTTCTGAGCAATGATCCTACCTCAGAAATAGGGATTTACCTGACAAATTTGCCCATTTCTTCCATTTTTGGCTCATTTGGGCTTGTTTTGCCCAGTTTCTGTAAAATGAATTGAATAAAACTACTTTCAGTTCCCTTATTTCATGATCCCAACAGTAAATTGAAAAGACATTGCAGTTTCGTCTCTGTTCAGCAATGATTGATGAAAAATAATCTGCACACCCTTGATTGAGACAGTGACAATGTCAAGAACGCAGCGCCATTGGTGATGATGCCTTATGTGATGCTTTCCTGATGTCCAGATAAAGATGCATTGGGTATGCAAGGACTACTGGAAGCCTGGGCCTGATGGAAATGATATTCACAAGACAAATGTGCCCAACCTGAGGATGCGATTCAGATACGACTGCCACAGCGAGGAGCTCAACTTGGTGATGTCTGGTGCTGCCGCGCATGAAGCACGCAGACATGCAAAAAGCAGAGAGTAGCTACAGTATAGTTTGTAGAATGACAGCGGTAGCTATCCTTTCAGTGAAGTGAACAACATCATTTGCTACACCCATAAACCATTCCAGCTTTGGCTTTGCTTGTTAGCTTATGTGTCTGCTGCTGTCTGTTCTTGTTCTGGCTGTTCTTACCTTGCAGTGCAATGCAGTGAGTGAATGCTGTTTCCCTTGCAGATATCTGCTTCAGTTCTGATTCTGCTGGCAGCGATATTAGTTCTTGAAAGTATTTGAACCCTGTTCTGGTGCCAGCACATACCTGTCTATGTTCAAATGTGGGAAGGCACCAAGCCATGGAAGAAGAAGAAGAAGAAGGATTTTACAAGTTTCTGCCAGCCAACACAGCCGATCGCTTGTGCCAATCATGGCAATCATGTTCAAATCATCATGAAATCTAGACAGT
>JAABUP010003274.1_pt1 | contig 28895 bp, 36 predicted proteins | sample 5559201 | NCBI WGS metagenome assembly JAABUP01 (sample SAMN10711887, study PRJNA513373) | rock metagenome | isolation source: Antarctica rocks | place: Antarctica | reverse complement strand
CATGCTGGGCAGAGCCAGTGCCTGCGGGCATGACTGCGTGCCGTGACCTGGTCTGGAGTCAGCCCATTCTTAGCTGTGTCCCAGTACGCTGCCACAGCTGGGGCCTTGGTCAACAACGAGTTGTGTTGACACAGACGTCTGTTAGTGCAGAAAGGGCATCGGCTGTCCATATTCTGCCTGTCAGCCACGGTGGCCAGCCATTCGTGCGGAAGTCCACACGGACAATGGTCACAACTCCACCACACACGCAAACCGCTGCTGGCTGTGACCTGCCTGCCTCCCAAGAGCTGATTTTTGGCATGATGCCACTGCCTCTGCATTTCTGGCCTCAGCAGGCTGATGTCTGGGCCTGCTGAGGACGGTTGCCCTGTTTGGTTGCAGCAGCTCAGCCTTGAGTATCCTGGTGCCAGAACATCCACATGTCGGCTGTTGCCTTTGGACTGAGAGGTTGAAGACGCTTCAAGTCAAAATGGAAGTGCAGTCACATACCAGACGCCTGCCTGTTGCTTTTCAGCTGTGGTACCACTCCGTGAAGACAGGAACCACGCCCCAGCGCGTGTTGCAAGCGTGGAAAGTGGGTGCGCCTGCGCACAGGCTTTGGCTGACGACGCAGAAGAACTGCTGTCTAGTGTACAACAAAAAAACTTTACTCGCCTGTTGTGGAGTGGTTGCCAGACCCAGGTCGCGGAACACACTTCCGTAGCCATGCTTTTGTATCCGACGTCCCTCGCTCGCTACTTGAGTTTCAGAATGCCAGCGCGCGACATCGATGGTGATGTGATGCACTACATATCAAGGAACAGAAGCTCCGAAACCAGACAGGTGGCAGTCGTCTTCTTCTTCTGGGAGTGCAGTCTCAGCCAACAACTTATAGTCCCCTTGCTGTTGGTGAAACAGCTTTGACCTGTAAGTCACTACCCTGTGGAGCACTTGCAAGTAGCAAGAGCGTTTGTACGAGCAATTCCAAACATCTGTTGCCTTGACGAGCTTGCTATTGAGTGATTGTCAGTGTTACAGTTGTACAGTCAGCATGATTTTGTCTGCTAGCTGCGCTGTCGCTTATGTTGACACGACAACGCAGTCTATGTATCAGCCCCAGGTATCTGCCAGGGATCCCCTTTTGTCTTGTTTCTTTCTGCGCATGCAGAGCTTTGGCATGCAGAACACTTCTTTACATGCATATGAACCCTTTTTTTACATGAAGTCCACAGCTTTCAAAGCTTCCAAATTGGCTCTCAACCTTAGTCAAATAGCATGAGCGACTGTGGTGACTGACTGGGATGTGAGGACTGTGGATGGTCCAGCAAAGCAAGCAGTCCAGGCAGCATCAACCTACAGGTACACCCACCTGTAACTACTGATGTATGTAGGAAGACATGTATAGCATCCAGCACGCTAGCTTTGTAATGAGGCGTGGCATGCGTCTGTAGACAGCATGCGTACAATTTGAGGCGCAAAAAGGGAAAGTATGTCCACCATTGTGTGCAGCAGTGTCCAACACACGACTGGCTCTGGCACACAGCAATCTTGGAGACTAACAAGGCACAACACACTGTACTCTGGTTCAAACTCTGCATCTGCAGAAGCTAAAACAGCAGTTGGTAAATGCTTTGACTAGCTCGTAAATCAAAACATGACAGTGAGCCAGCTGTACAGATGCCGGGCTCGTTACCAATACATACTACAATCATCAGTGCCCATCCACAATCAATCCACAGCATGCTTGTCGCTGCATGCTAGGTAAGAGGTTGCCCACATGAGACAGCATTGGTACAAGCAAGACGAACTGGCCACACCTGCACCGGCAACCAAAGCATTGGAGATGCGTCTGCTGCAGCACAAGCTTGCCAATGCTTCAAGCTTTTACATATGTGGAACTGGCTGCCCAAACACGGGGTATATGCATTGTCGAGCCACATCTGGCAGATGCTCACCTGTACTGGCAGAGAGCGCCAGCTGTGCTGGAGTCAAAGGACCAGAATGCTGTAATGGGGGGCAAATGCAGTGAGCTTAGTGCCGCTTGTGGCTATGAGTGCAGTGGCATCCACCTGCACATAAACCTGTGGGAGTGCAGAAGCCATGGGAGTGATGAGGCTGACAGCTGGGAATCAACAAGATCATGATATGCACAACATGGTGTGACAAGCAGATCTTGTTTCCTGCGCAAGGCAGAGCTCAGCTGCAAAAGAATTGCAACAGTCTGTTTTGAGTACATGGTGAATGCACAGTATTTGCATATCGGCAGAGTTGTGAGCAGCAGCTGCATGTCCTGTGGTTGTGGCCCAGCCCTATGCAATGACTGTAGTGAGTGCTTCGGACTGCAAAGAACAGTGGCTAAAGGAGTACTAAAAAAACTGCATACGCATGCAATCTTGTGCCTACACAACATCATCAAGGAGAGGAGATACCTAGAGAACAACGGCATATATGCATTGCAAGCTGGAGGAAACAGGAGGAACAACGCGGCGGGCTAGAACAACCTCAACATCTTTCAATCCCTGGGCAGCCCAGTATAATACTTGGCTTCTCATTAAATTGACGCCGAAAGGTGTAGTCTTTTCTAGTGAGTGCTTCATCGCATTCAGCGCATCTGCCGCTTCAGCAGCAATATTGTGCACGTATGACACGCGCAGCTTGCATGTGTTGTCTTCAATATTGCACATATGCGTGTCTTGCTATATTTATTGCTGAGTATGTATGTTTACACATATGTATATAAATCAGAGACACAGCGGAACGTATACATACTTGTAATTGAACCTATGTACATGATCCTGCACAAGTGTACAAAGCATTACCGCTAAACTCACTCTCAAAATGGGAGATACAGCGCGGCATGTGTCTCTGGAGCTGAGCCCTGCTGTATGCATGCATCACTTTGCATGATGTCACCAAAGCACAGTCTGACCTACTGTACACAGAAGAATCAAGGCCAACAAGATTACCAGTGATTGCTGAGGCTTGCCAGATGCGCCTGCTCTACTCCTCTTTACCACAGCGTCTGCATCAAATGCACAACATCGGACACCAATCACCAATGCAGTTCTGCTGCAACCGCAACATGCAATGTTTCTAAGACACAGACTGCAACCAAGCTAGGGTTGTTCTAGAGCATGCATGGGTTGAGGTGGAGAGACTGTCAGGCGGGCAGGTCATGCCCCATATGCAACTGCAAGCGGGCAGTTCTGTAGGCTTGTGCAACAGTCCACACTGCTGCTCATTTGCACAAATATGCAAGGTGGACGTGCCATGTCATGCTGGGCCAAAGTTGCTGTGCTGTGCTGTGCTGTGCTGTGCTGTGCTGTGCTGTGCTGTGCTGTGCTGTGCTGTGCTGTGCTGTGCTGTGCTGTGTTAACAACGTTGCGCTGTGCTGTGCCGGGCCGTGCTGTGCTGTTTCATGCCGTTGAATCTTGTGCTGAGCAGCGAGCAGACTAGCGCAAAATGGTTTTCAACTTTGCCTACTACCTCACTATATGAGTCCTCTGCAGGTCACCTGGCTGCTAGCTTTGGAAGCCCTCCTGTCAACAGTAGCACCAACAGCAGCATGGCCCCTGTGGCCTCGGGCCACAGGAGCTGGAAGATCATCCCTGCATGTCAGCAGCATCTGAGTTGTTATGTCTCAAACATGGCACCAACGCTATTTTGCACATAGAAGCATGGTTCTTCAGGACTTGATTCGACGTGCAACACCTGCTGATTTGGGCAGCGTAAAGGCGGCAGCATCAAGCCTTCAGTCAGCCACTCTTTTGATGCCACCTGCTCTGCTGTTCAAGAAGGTTGAGCACAAAAACATCACACTCCAGCTTGGGCTGCAGTGCAGAGCAGGTTGGACATGAGGAGCAGGGCTGCCCAGTTAGCGTGCATACCTGTTGTACCTGGATAGGCAGTTTTGCTGCTCCAGGTACAGGCATGGCAGGAGCTAGACAGACCAGCTGAATGAGTGTTGTTGTCCCAGCTCTGCAGCCCAAGCATGCCGCTAGATGCTGCCCTGACAACCTGCATGAACCAACAATGAAAGCTTTTAGTGACAGCAGAATGAACGAGCGTCAAGCAGGTCTCATAACGTGGGGACAATGGCACAGTGCATGAACAGCCTTGTCGCATCTACTGTACGCAGGCACAACCAGACAGCATGTGCTTGTCAGAGCAGAGCCCAGGTCAACGACCCAAATCTTGTGTGGCTAGATGACTAACACGAGCTGACAAGCGCAGCCTGCAGTCTTGTGTACTGCTCGTGCTGAATGACCCAGGGAAGCACTTCAGGCACACCCATAACCCACAAGGCTCAGGCCTCAACCCAACGAAGCAAATGATGCATGTCTGTACGCATACCCTCATAAGCTGTTTTACATACCATATGGTATGCATTGGTGCATTCATCTGTTCTTCACATCAGAACTTTACTGCTCAGGCATGCATTAAGCCACAAGATCAGAGCTGCTAAGCGTATAAGACAGCAAATTTGTACACATTTTGTGTGCAATGATCGTATCAGGAGAAAACACATACTTGATGCACAAACAGCAGAAAAGGCTACATAGAGTACAAATGTAGATTGAGAACAGCTTGCTAGACAGATAAACCTACAAGTCAATTTGGAGGCTACTGTGTCCAAACGCCTCAAAACAAAGACATCAGCTACCTTATAAACAAAGGCACCTTCAGAGCAAGTCAGAGCACGCCTGCTGCTCATGCCTAGACCTAATAGATGCTCTTTTGACGGTTTTCATGCTTGGCTCAGTGCGCTGAAAAGGAGACTGTTCCCATGTGTGCCCACTTGGATCCTTCCAGAAGGCCTGTTTTTGGGACCCCGGCAGAACCTGCTCAGGCCCAACACCATTCCTGACAGTGTCATACTCTGCAGCTAGCGCAGGATACAACGACTGCAGTGAGTTGCAGATGCAAGCCTTCTTGCTGGCACAATAGGGGCAACCACGACTGAGGCCAATGCGCCTTTGTGGACTTGCCACAAACAGGTGTGGTTGGCCGTTGGGGCATTTGGTACAGATCCAGTGCACCACCTTGTTGCTTCCTGCCATGATCTTGTCAGGATCAAGACCTGCTCTCCGGTTTCTTTCAAAGTCAAATTCCAGCATTGCAGTGTGTTGGCTCTGTGTCAAGCTTGGTTGTCTGCTCCAAGGTCTATTTATCATTGAGCACTTAGGACAACCACTCTGGCCGTCAGCTTTGACATATATCTTGGCTTGCCAGCTGTGACCACATGCTGGGCAGAGCCAGTGCCTGCGGGCATGACTGCGTGCCGTGACCTGGTCTGGAGTCAGCCCATTCTTAGCTGTGTCCCAGTACGCTGCCACAGCTGGGGCCTTGGTCAACAACGAGTTGTGTTTACACAGACGGTTGTTAGTGCAGAAAGGGCATCGGCTGCCAATATCCTGCCTGTTGCTGACAGAGGCCAACCATTCGTGTGGAAGCGCACACGGACAATGGTCACAACTCCACCACACACGCAAACCGCTGCTGGCTGTGATTTGCCTGTCTCCCAAGAGCTGATTTTTGGCATGATGCCACTGCCTCTGCGTTTCTGGCCTCAGCAGGCTGATGTCCGGGCCTGCTGAGGCCGGCTGCCCTGGTTGGTTGCAGCAGCACAGCCCTGACTTTCCTGGTGTCAGCAGCCAGGCTGTTGAAGTTAGTGTCGACAGTTTGCGGCCGCTATAAGTCAGCATGGAAGTGCAGTTCACATACCAGATGCCTGCCTTTTGTTCCTTAGCTGCAGTACCGCTCCTTGAATGAAGGAACCACGACCCAGCACGCGTTGCAAGCGCGGAATTTTGGGTTGCCTGCAACGAGGTTAGGGCTGACGACGCAGACGAAATGCGGTGTAGATCTACAAGAAGAAACTTGCACTTGCCTGCTGTGGGTTTGTTGCCAGACCCAGCGCAGCATCTCCCCGTAGTTCCGAGCTTGGCGTCCCTCACTCGCTACTTGAGGTTCAAATAGCCACACAGCGAACACAAAAAAGCGTAAGCCACTGAAACTGTGACGTCGAAATTCTGAGGCTCCGAAACCAGACAGGCAAATCAATTGCTAGCCAGGTGTGCAGTGGTCTCAGCCAATAGATTTTAGTCCTCTTGCTGTTGGTGAGACACCTTTGACTTGATTTTCCACTTGTGCAGCACATGCAACTAGCAAGAGCTTTTGCACCAAAAAGTCCAACTATCAGGTATTACTGTAAATATCAGATTCTGCTGCCTGGACAAGCTAAGCCCTGATATCGACTTACGGTCAGCTTATACAGTCAGCATTTTTGTTCTGTCTGCTGGGCTGTCGGTCGTGTTGACACAACAGCGCAGTGGCCTCAAGCTGCTGGTGGTGACACATTAGCTGTTAGACTCGGCCATAAAAGTGCATGTATGAGGAAGCAAGTGAGCTCCTGAATGTATCTAGGGTTAGGAACCGTTACATGCATCATATCTCCTGTCATGTAACGTAGCACAGTGAGACGTATGGTACTCACATATTGAGGCTGAGAGGCTTATCGGCCGTAGCTGATCTCAGCATGCAAAGTGCTCCTATTCTACTCCTCTTCACTGTAGCATCCCTGCATCATATGCACAGGAGTGGACACCAGCTGCCAAGGCATCACTGCAACAACCATAACCATGCAAAGCTTCCGAGAGAAAAGTTACAAGCTTATATAACGCTGAAGCGGGCTTGTTTTGGAGCATGCATGTCTTGAAATGGCAAACGGCCAGGCAAGCATATGATGTCCATCAGCAAACATGCAATCGTGTATGCTGGAGCAGCAGTCCACACTCAGTCTGCTGCTTGTTCACATGATTGCAAACATTCGTCATGCCATGTTATGCTAGGCCATGCCATGCTGTGTCAAATCGTCCACACTGCTGCTTGGTTACACATGCCAACATTCCTGCTCTAGCTGGGTGATTGGCAGCACAAGACAGCTCTTCCCCTACCTACACTCAAGACGCTGTCAAGAGCTGCAGCGTATTCTGGAACAAGGCATGGGAGATGCGCTTGCTGCACCACAAGCATGCATATGCTGCAATTTTTGCCACAAAATGTGAGCCAGTAGACAGCTTGCATGCAATAGCAGACAAAAGAGTATCTGAGCCCTGCCGTATGCATGCAAAACGATGCACAGGTCAACAGGCTGAAAAACGATCTGCTGTATGCAAAGACTTGAGGCTGAAATGGGCACCAATGACAGCTGATCCCAGTTTGCCAGAGGCTCCTGTTCTACGCATCCTCACTGCAGCATGCCTGCATCATATGCATACTTCTGGGCACCGCCTCACAAGGCACCCCTGCTACAAATGCATCCCATGCAAAGCTTTTGACGATGCATCATAACATGACCGCAAAGACCGCAAGCAAGGCTTGTTCTGCGGCATGCAACATTTGAGCTTAGCAATCTGTCAGGCACGCGGTTTATGCCCAATCATGCAGTTGTGTATGCTTGTGCAACAGTGAGACTGCTGCTCAACTGCACCATTACAGACAGGGTAACAAGCCATATTATGCTGCGGCAATCTTATGTGCTGTGCTGTGCTATGCTGTGCTGTGCTGTGCTGTGCTGTGCTGTGCTGTGCTGTGCTGTGCTGTGCTGTGCTGTGCTGTGCTGTTCGTGCTGTGTTGTGCTGCGCTGTGCCGTGCCGTGCTGTGCTGTTCTGTGTCATGCCGTGATGTGAGGTGCTGTGTTGTGCCGTGCCATGCTGTGCTCTGCTGTGCTGTGCAGTTCTGTGCCCTGGTGTGCTGTGCTGTGAGGTACTGTGTCACAGCATGCTCTGCCATTGCATGAAATGAATTCGTGCCAGCATGCAGACTAGGGAAAAATGATATCCTACTGGCTGACCTGGTTTTGACACTGGATGAGTCCTCTGCAGCTCGACTGGTATACTTCTGGCTGCCAGTCTCAGGCTTGGAAGCCCAGCAATGGGATCAACAACTGCTGTTGCAGATGAAGGACTGGTTGTCTGTGCGTGTGTGGCAGGCCTCTGGCTGGGCGATTGTCCTTGCAAGGGTGCCTGCATCAGCAAAAGTATGTGAACATGTGCTATCTTGCCACAAAGCTTGATCAATCTCATCAGATCTGCGCTTTGCAGAACTTGGCTCCTAGTGAACGCTGAGCTCACATTGCAAACACAGCTAAAGTTGAAAGCACAACAAATCGGGCTGCTTTTGCATGGATCATTACTAATAATGCTGGACATGCTTTGGAAAGTGGTATTAGTATTTGTTTCATACGAAATGGAATGCATGCTAGCCTGTTCTGCTCCTTTGCCTTCTGCTGTGAGCAATAATCACAGGAGGACCTGCTGCATGTCACTAGCAATGCTAGTGGGTTAGCAGAGGAGCATGCTGTACCTGAGCTTTAAGGACTTGAATCACCAGGTGCAGGATACCAAGACGGTTGCAACTCCAGGGCTCTAGCATTGCCTGGCCTGGCTCCAGTTACACTGGGAAGTGACATCTATACATATGGCATGCAGTGTAATCACTCATGTGATGCAAGACATCTTCTTTGTACTCACGGTATGCAGGGCAGGTGATATGGGCAGCAACATCAGCAGCATCATTCTATGATGGCCCTCTTGGGCTGAGGTCAGGGGAGCTCAAAGATCATTCCTGCATGTCAGCATCTGGGTAACGTTATGCTTTCCTTGTGTCTCTGAGCTGCTGCTGTGTCTGAGGCATGGCATCACTCCCACCTGCATGTGAAAGTGTACTTTTAAAACTTTACATGCATTCAACCTGACATGCAACAAGTATCGTTGACCAGCATGCAGGCAACGACATCAATGCTACAGCTGTGACAGATCATGACAGATCATTCAGGCACTACACGAGGCGCTCCCTGCCTCGACCTGAGACTCTTTGTGGTTGCGCTGAAACAAAATGTCATTGCATACATGTCAGGATTGAGAGGAGGTGTTCTCAGCTGCTCAACAGAGTCCAGCAATGTCTGACAAAGCAAGCTTGCATTGCATGTGTTACAACAGTCATGGCAGGTGCTATTCACTCACCTCTGAATACCTGGTGCTATTCACTCACCTCCGAGTACACAGTGGCTGTTCAGCAGCAGGCGCATCCAGCTGTTGGAAGACTCTGGCGGACGACAAGCCTTAGGATTGCTGCTTGCATGAGCAGGGCGGGTCTGCTTCTACAAATCCCTTGAGTAAAAGTAAAAGTAAACCTCATCAGATAGCCTGAGACGTTTGAAGCAACTCTGCAGTGTCAAGGCTCAAGGTGCAAGCAATGCCAGTCAGTTCCAACAGACCTTGCTCATCGTGCAAGCTCTGCACAGCATTAGCATGCATACACTTGTCACGAGAGCCTGAGCCATCACATCTGCAGCTCTTGGCTTTTGCTGTTAATTTAGGGATACTCATGGCAACTGCTCTGTCAAAATGATGTGCAATCCTCAGGCATGGATGCAGCACAAAGCTGCATGCTAAACAACAAAACAAGGCCAACGGGGCACAACAACAAATTGAATTGAGAGAAGAGAAAACTATAGTATGTGTACATTGACTGTATCAGCAAATCACACACACGTGATGAAGATAAGCAGGTAATGCTTCAAAATGATCATGTCAAACACCAACAAGATCTCTGTTTCAGATATCTTTGCACGATGGCACCATCGATGTCGCGCACTGGCTTTCTGTCACTGCAACTCAAGTAGCAAGCAAGGGACATCGGACTGGAAAGCATGGTTACAGAAATGTGCTGCGCGACCTGGGTCTGGCAACCATGCCACAACAGGCAAGTGCAGTTTTCTTTTTGTACACTAGACAGCAGTTCTTCTGCATCGTCAGCCATGACCTGTACGCAGGCGCTGCAACCTTCCGCGCTTGCAACACGCGCTGGGGCGTGTCTCCTTTCTTCACGGAGCGTTACCACAGCTAAGAAACAACAGGCAGGCATCTGGTATGTGACTGCAGTCATTTGGACTTGAACCAGCCTCAACCTCTCAGTCTAAGTGCACCAGCCGAACTGTATGTGCTGGCACCAGGAAAATCAGGGTTGTGCTGCTGCAACCAACCAGGGCAGCCGGCCTCAGCAGGCCCAGACATCAGCCTGCTGAGGCCAGAAATGCAGAGGCAGTGGCATCATGCCAAAAATCAGCTCTTGGGAGACAGGCAAATCACAGCCAGTAGCAGTTTGCGTGTGTGGTGGAGTTGTGACCATTGTCCGTGTGGACTTCCGCACGAATGGCTGGCCACCGTGGCTGACAGGCAGGATATGGACAGCCGATGCCCTTTCTGCACTAACAACCGTCTGTGTCAACACAACTCGTTGTTGACCAAGGCCCCAGCTGTGGCAGCGTACTGGGACACAGCTAAGAATGAGCTGACTCCAGACCAGGTCATGGCACACAGTTCCATACGCAGGCACTGGCTCTGCCCAGCGTGTGGTTACAGCTGGCAAGCCATGATATACGGAAAAGTCAGAAGCATGAGTGGGTGTCCAAAGTGCACAAGGAAATCATGCTCACCCAACAAGCAACCAACCTTGACACAGAGCAAGCACCCTGCAATGATGGAGTTTGATGTTGAGAGGAACCAAAAAGCAGATCTTGATCCTGACAAAATCACGGCAGGAAGCAACAAGATGGTGCACTGGATCTGTACCAAATGCCCCAAAGGTCAACCACACTTGTTTGTGGCAACTCCACATAGCCGCATTGGCCTCAATAGGGGTTGCCCCTATTGTGCACATAAAAAGGCTTGTATCTGTAATTCACTGCAGTCATTGTACCCTGCGCTGGCTGCAGAGTTTGACACTGCCAAGAATGGTGCCAGCCCTGAGCAGGTTCTGCCTAGGTCGATGAAAGTGGCTTTTTGGAAGGATGCAAGTGGGCACACCTGGGAGCAAACTCCTTTTCAGCGCACCGCCCCAGAAAAGCAAAGAAGTAAAAGAGCATCCATCAGATCTAGGCTCAAGCAGAAAGCATAATTTGACTTGTGTTGAAACTTCTTTATAGAGGTTTTGTCTTTGTGTTCAGGGCAGTTTGTCAACATTGGCTTATACTCCTATTGTCGCAGCAGGGTTGTTGATGATGGTTGTTGATGATGTGCATCTGAATTTGTCTGGAAACTACATTAATGTTATCTGGTGTTGCATCAAGCGTGTGCGGTTCACTGATATAGTCACTGTACTCATATTGTGTATCAAAGTGACCACTGTTCTCTTTACAAGCTTGACAGCAGCAATCCAGTCGTTCAGTGTGCAGCTTGGCCATAGCACTGTTGTTTAGTTGTGGACAGCTTGTGATAGTGTAAGATCACAAATGAATCATATGCTTGGCTAGGCGCTCATGTGCTGTGTAACTCCCAAGGTCATATGGCATGGGCAGCATAGCTATTGGCTTTGAATGGGCAGATTGGATCCGTCAACTTCTTTGAATCTCTCTGAAACTCTGGCTTGATGAGCTTGGGTCATTTTTGACAGCACGGGCACATGCTTTGAGAGTGTTCCTGCCCTGCCAAAGGCTGAGCATCCAATTTGCCATTGCCCCCATGCGTTGTGTGACCTGTCTGACGCTCATCATTCTTAGTTTTGGTAGCTGTTGCTAGTTCAACAGCCTGTTGTCATACTATAGCATGTCATAGCTTTCACTGTTGTGTCATGCAGGTTGTTGGGGCAGCAGCCAGCCGGCATGCTAACCTGGACAACAACGGGTCATTCATCATGCTTGCCAATCTGCATGTATATGGAGTAGCTCCTCAGGTACATGCCTGCTGAACTAATGGCAGCCCTACTCCTCATGCGCAGCTTGAACAAACTGCAATATTGTCACAGAGTGTCACAGTATTGGCATTTATGTCGCAGTATTTGCTCAAGCTGCTGTATTGAACAGCAAAGCACATGTTGTGTATGACTGCATAAATGGCGGAGGCTTGTTGTCATGGCCTGCATGCTGCAGAAACGAAGAAAAGGAAGGTTTTCCGGAGGAAAACTTACAAAACCTTCGACATTGGGATCAAAACACTCTCAAAGAAAACGTAAAACAGTAAAATCTGCCCAGATTAGCAGGCCGTCCGTGTCAGGTTAAGCCCTGAAGCCGCACTTTTGTGTGCAAGTGGCATTGATGCCATGCTGCAGACATAGGATTAGTTAAGAAAGAAAAGCTGTGGGGACATACAGAGATGATCTTTCAGCTCCTTTGACCATAGCAGTCAGCTGGCATGCTTTGGCTGCAGAGCCTGGGTAGCAACAGCTCATTTCATGCCTGCCAATCTACCTAAAGATGCAAGTGTCCACCTCAGGTGCAGCAGGTACGCCTGCTGGCTTGAATGCATGCCTGCAGATGGGCATGACCTGCTTGCCTGACTGTTTGTCCATCTCAGCACGTGCACAGCATGCTGTGGCATTGCACAGCACACCACAGCAAGTCATAGCACGGCACGGCAAGGCACAGCATATTTGGCACAGTAAGGCATAGCATAACATGGCATGTTCGAATGTTTGCAGTTGTGTAATCAAGCAGCAGTGTGGACTGTTGCTCCAGCTTACATGGTTGCATGCCTGCCGATGGGCATTATATGGTTGCCTGGCAGTTGGTCCACCTTTGAGCGTGCATGCTCCAGAATAAGCTTGCTTGGATTTTTCCTCTTGGGAGCTTTGCATGGTTTGTGGTCGTAGCAGGGATGCCTTGGCTGCCTTGACAGCTCTTGTGCATATGCTACAGGGATGCTGAAGTGAAGAGGAGTGGAAGGGGAGCATCTGGCAAGGTGTGATCAGCTATCACAGGTCAGCCTGTTAGCCTCATTGATCCATCATGTTCATGCATCAGGTCACACTGCGCCATGTTGCATCACAGGCAATATTAGGCATACATTCAGCAGGGCTCAGCTCCTCGTCATGTGCTGTACTGTGCTGCATTACCCATTTTGACATTTGACGTTTAGCGCATGTACCGACTTGGCCAGGCTTGGGATCGATTGACAGTTCGATGCCGTAAGAACTTCTCACTGAGAAGTATTTGACTTACACCTTGTTGGTGTCATGGCTGTGAGGAGGGCTTCCAAGCCTGAGACTGGCAGCCAGAAGCCTGCCAGGTGAGCTGCAGAAGACTCATCTAGTGATGAAGTCAGGTCAGCAGGCAGAATTGAGATCACTTTGCCCTAGTCTGATGTACCTCATCTGAGCAGGATTGTGGACATTTCATGAAGTATGCACAACTGCATCTTCCAGCTTGCCTAACCTCGGGTCACCGGGGCATGCTGCTGTTGGTGCCACTGTTGAGACGAGAGTTCCCAAAGCCAGCAGCCAAGTGAGCTGCAGAGGACGCATCTAGTGAGACATCCAGGTCAGTAGGCAAACTTGAAAAACATGCACAAGCATTCACAGCTGCCTAGCTAAAGCGAGCGTCTGTCAGATGTGGCTTGACAATGCATATGAGCAGCCATTTCCTTGGCAATGCCTGCACCCAAGGGCAAGCCTACTCTCCTTTCTGCCCCTTGCATGCAAGCTGTCTAGATCTAGAGGTACATCATTCAAAACCTTGACGCATTGGCAGCTTGTGCTGCAGCAGACACATCTCCCATGCTTTGGACTCTGGTGCATGCAGGTGTGGCCATTTCATCTTGATTGTAGCATGGAAAAGCTGTCTCATGCCACCAACCTCTTACCTGAACCAGCATGCAGCAATGAGGATGCTCTGAATTGGTCTTGATCGTGGATGGGCGCTGGTGACTGTAGTGTCAGTTGGTAATTGACGAATCCGGCATCTGCACCAAGCTCGTCTAGACCATGTTTGCATGACTCTTTGAAAACCACTTCTGGTTTGCACGCCTTGCGTGTAAGCTCCATGGTGAAAGCCCTCCAGCCCAGGATCCCCGACACATGACTGAGCCCACATTCTGGTCCATTGCTCTGCATCAGATTGCCAGCGTGGTTCCGGAGCTGCTGCTGGACGATCTCAATGGCAGCGCGCACTGGCTTGCGTTCTGTGATCGCCTTGTGGCTGATTGAAGCTCAATTAGCGAGTGAGGGACGTCAAACGCGAAAGCATGGCCTCCGGAAGTTGCTGCGCGACAAGGGTCTGGCATTCACTCCGCGGCAGGCAAGTGCACTTTTCTTCTTGTACACTACACGACAGCTCGTCTGCGTCGTCAGCCAATACCAGTGTGCAGGCAGTCCAAGCTTCCGCATTTGCAACAAGTGCCGCGTCGTGGTTCTTTCTTTCACGCAGGGGTACCACAGCTGAGGAACAACAAGCAGGCATTTGGTGCGTCACTGCTCTTCACTTGGATTTAACGCGGCCGAAAACTCTCTATGCTGACTGCAACATTGAACCTGTGCGTTGTTTGGCACCAGGATATTCAAGGCTGAGCTGCTGCAACCGAACAGGGCAACCGTCCTCAGCAGGCCCAGACATCAGCCTGCTCAGGCCAGAGCTGCAGAGGCAGTGGCATCATGCCAAAAATCAGCTCTTGGGAGACAGGCAGATCACAGCCAGCAGCGGTTTGCGTGTGTGGTGGAGTTGTGACCAGTGTCCGTGTGGGCTTCCGCACGAATGGTTGGCCACTGTCAGCAACAGGCAGGATATCGACACCCAATGCCCCTTTTGCACCAACAACCATCTGTGCCAACACAACTCCCTGTTGACTATGGCCCAAGCTGTGGCAGCCTACTGGGACACAGCCAAGAATGGGCGGACTCCAGGCCAGGTCACGGCTCGCAGTTCCACCCGCATTGGTTTTGCCCAGCATGTGGTCACAGCTGGCAAGCCAAGTTATATGTCAAAGTTGACGGCCAGAGTGGTTGTCCTAAGTGCTCAACGATAAATAGACCTTGGAGCAGACAACCAAGCTTGACACAGAGCCAACACAATGCAATGCTGGAGTTTGACTTTGAAAGAAACCGGAGAGCAGGTCTTGATCCTGACAAGATCACGGCAGGAAGCAACAAGGTGGTGCACTGGATCTGTACCAAATGCCCCAACGGCCAACCACACCTGTTTGTGGCAAGTCCCAAAAGCCGCATTGGCCTCAATCGTGGTTGCCCCTATTGTGCCAGCAAGAAGGCTTGCATCTGCAGCTCACAGCAGTCGTTGTATCCTGCGCTAGCTGCAGAGTATGACACTGTCAGGAATGGTGTTGGGCCAGGTTCTGCCGGGGTCCATAAAAATTGCTCTTTGGAAGGATGCAAGCGGGCACACCTGGGAACAAACTCCTTATCAGAACACTGCCCCAGACAAGGGTAGAAGTAAAAGAGCATCCATCAGATCTAGCCTCAAGCAGCAAGCACAGTTTGACTTATGTTGAAACTTCTTTTTAAAGGTTTTGTCTTTGTGTTCAGGGCAGTTTATCAACCTTGACTTATAATTCTATCTGTCGCAGCAGGGTTGTTGATGATGTGCATCTGACTTTGTCTGGAAAGTATCTGGTGTCGCATCAAGCATGTGTGGTCTGCTGATACAGTCAATGTACTCATACTGTGTATCAAAGTGACCAAATTTCTCTTTGCAAGCTTGACAGCAGCAAACCAGTTGTTCAGTGTGCAGCTTTTCTAACGTGAGCCATAGCACTATTGATTAATTGTGGCAACCATACACAGCTAGTGATAGTGTAAGATCACACATCAATTATTTGCTTGGCTGGGTGCCCCTGTGTATCTCCAAGGTCATGTGGCATGGGCAGCATAGCTATATAGGCTCTGACAGGGCAGTTTGCGTTTGTCAACTCATTCGAGTCTTGCGCAGACCCTGGCTTGATGACCTTGGTTTGTCCCTGACAGCACAGGCACATGCTTTGACAGCGTTCCTTCCCACACAAGATGCGCCTCTGCCAAAGGCTGAGCATCCGATTTGCTATTGCCCCCATGCGGTCTGAGACCTGTCTGACACTTGTGCATTCTGGTTTTGGTAGCTGTTGGTAGTACCACAGCCTGTTGTCATACTATAGCATGTCATAGCTTTCACTGTTGTGTCATGCAGGTTGTTGGGGCAGCAGCCAGCCAGCATGCTAACCTGGACAGCAACGGGTCATTCATCATGCTTGCCAATCTGCATGTATATGGAGTAGCTCCTCAGGTACATGCCTGCTGAACTGATGGCAGCCCTACTCCTCATGCGCAGCTTGAACAAACTGCAATATTGTCACAGATTGTCTCAGTGTCGGTATTAATGTCAAGACATTTTGCTCAAGCTGCTGTATTGCACAGCAAAGCACATGGCGTGTGCGACTGCATCAATGGCGGAGGCCTGTTGTCATGGCCTGCATGCTGCCCAGATCAGCAAGCCGTCCATGTCAGGTTGAGTCCTGAAGCCGCACTTTTGTGTGCAAGTGGCATTGATGCCATGCTGCAGACATAGGGTTAGTTCAGAAAGAAACGCTGCGGAGCCATACAGAGATGATCTTTCAGCTCCTCTGACCATAGCAGTCAGCTGTCATGCTTTGGCTGCAGAGCCTGGATAGTGACAGCTCATTCATCGTCCCTGCCAATCTGTCTGAAGATGCAACTGTGTACACAAGGAGCACCTCAGGGGCAGCAGATATGCCTGCTGGCTTGTCAGCAGCCCTGCTCGTCATGTGCAACCAGCTCTGGCCCGCATTACACATGTTGCAATGCCATGCCCCTGTGCTTATGCTTTCATGAGACATCTGCCACTACAGCTGCTGGTAAGGGCAGTCATACCTTCTAGTGCAAGTGATTCTTACCCCGTGTCAAAGTTGGCATTGTGCTTATAAGCAGCTTGCTAATTAGCAAGCGCAAGCCAAGCAGTTGTCTGATAGCATTGAGCTGCTTTTGCTCCTCCCTAGTGTGTCCTTCTTTCACTCTCTGATCAAAGTACATCCATCGTACTGGTCAGCTGCAACAATAGGGTGGGTAGGTTTTGTTGCAGGAACTGTGCAGTAGCTGCTTTTGCCTTGTGTTCCTTGACTGATCAGGTATGCTGATCGGCCAGTCACAGCAAAGGCCCAGGGCTTCTTTCTGCTCTACAGTTGTCGTTTCCATGCTGTACTTTCGCTGTTGGTCCTCCAGAGATCTGTGTCAAGTCAAGCAGGTGTTGGAGGCAGCAGTTTGGCGTGCTCTGGCTGCAGAGCGTGCACAGCAGCAGGCATTCAAACTGCTTGCCTAGCACCTCACGAGCTTTTGCCTGATGATTCAGCGTCTGGTACATCATCTTCCTCTGCTAGCTTAGTGTCATTGCTAGTGATATGCAGCAGGTCCTCACCTGGTTTCTGGCCAGCCTTTTGTCAAACGTCTTTGGGCACATTTGTGCCGAAGAAATACTATGTGTGTATACTATGTGTATACACAGTATGTATACATATGGCCTGGCTGAGGTCAATGTAGCAGTCAGGCTGGGTTGCATGGTCCTGCATGAGTGTTGTCCTGATTGTTCAGGACTCATGCCATGCCATATGCATAGGTCCAGGCAGCCTGGCAATTAGTCAGTCCAACAGGGATGTCGGAGCATAGATGTTTGTCTGGGCTGAGGCATTGCTTGTTGCTGAAAGCAGACAGCTCACAGCATAATATGCAGCCGCCAAACATTGAAAATGGGCTAGCATGCATCATGTTGAAGGTGAACAAGAATCATTTGTTTGGCACCTATTTGTAGATAGTCATGCAAGCAGCAGAATCTATTGTATATGATGGCATCTAGCTTCAGCTGTGTTGCAGTGTATGGCTAGCGTTCGACAGAACTCAAAAGTCCAAGTCACAGACCTGGCTTGATCAGCCTCAAGCTTTGTGGCAAAACATCTTCATCTGCTTTTGCTGATGCAGGCAGCCCTGCAAGGACAGTTGCCCAGCCAGCTGCAGCCCAGAGGCCTGCTACACCCGCACATACAACCGTTTTTTAATTTGCTGCAGCAGCTGTTGGTGTCACGGCTGTGAGGAGAACTTTCCAGGCTGAGGTGAGCCAGACCGACCATTTCTTGATTTCAAGCTGATTTAGCAAGCTTGTCCACATGCAAATCAGCTTGGCAAGCTGGCTGCATCCGCAGCAGTCTTCAACAAGATCTCATACGTGTCTGTGCGTACATGCAGGCCCTTTGCCATCATGAGCTGCAAGAGGTCCTTGCGTTCTGTTCCTGGCATCTGCATTATCACAACAGCGCTATGTTATTGATGCTGTGTGCACACGGGCTTGATTCAAAGATTTTGGCGTACAGCATCAATCATGCCCCTTAGAGTTGTGACTTGCAAGATTCTGAAAAGACACCCTGCATAGATATCGAGGGGAAAATTTGCTGGAGGCATTTGATTGTCTTGTTGCATGCCTGCTACCAACGTGCTCATGCGCAAACATTGAATCACACAACACGCACGCACGCACGCACGCACGCACGCACGCACGCACGCACGCACGCACGCACGCACGCACGCACGCACGCACACACACACACACACACACATGGCAAGAGATGCACTTGACACAACTCCTGGGCTTGAACACATTTCCACGAATCCCAATGCCAATGTCCAGCTGATTGCATCACCTGCTCAGCCAAGAAATGCAAGCCATCCAGCCACAGGGCCTTTGCCCCAGGGCAGGTGTGCACAGCCCTCAGAAGAACTCGCCGAGCAGCTTCGTAACGGCCTCTGCGTATCTCATATGACATGTAGCAGCGCCATAGCAGTGGAAAGTGCTGGCTGGTCTTGTCAGCAATGGCCTGTTCAAACAAAGCCTGCATGGCACAGCAGCAGTTGCAGACGGCATAATGATGTCAAGGCTTTTCGCCTTCTGCAAAGCATGCAAGCAGGACTGCTGTGCCATGCAACAGCACTTCCAATTGGACTCTGCTGTGTAGCATATCATGTGGCATGAAGCACTGGGCAGCCTGGGCAGCCCGGTATAATACTTGGCTTCTCATTAAATTGACGCCGAAAGGTGTAGTCTTTTCTTTTCTGGCATGAAGCAAAACAGCGAGCTGGCCCTAAACACGACAACAGTCTAGTTCAAACATAACTCTGATCGCAGAATAAACACACATCTGATCGCAGCATAATAGAGCATGTTTTGCCGCTATCAACGTAGCCCGTGCAGCCTCCCTTTGGTTGCCGTGAGCTACACACTGACAGCACGTACAGATTGGACCATGTAGTGGCATAGACCTAGCATCAGGACCCATACTCGATGTATACAGCAGCAAGGCAAACTTGGAGCACCACAACACAACCGGGCAAAACAACATAGCTGAATCAAGCACAACACAACAGCACAAAACACAACACAGTTGAGCCGTTGCCTGCACTCTATGGGAGCCAGCAGGCACTGTTGCCTCAGCCTTAATGGCCATGAGCCACAGCAGAGCAGAAGGGGTGCCCTGACACAGGCCGGTGAGGTGGAGGCGCAGCCGGGACAGGGTGTGGCCTCGCTGCTCACACTCTGCCAGCATGCCCAGCAGCCTTCCTGACTCAGGATACACCTCCAAAGCCTGCACACATTCAGGCTACTCTTTGATGAAAATAATGCTAAGTTATAATCATCATTATAATAGAGATAAATGACGATATCAATTATAACAATAATAATAATAATAATAATAATAATAATAATAATAGTAGTAGTAATAATAACAATTACAATAATAATAATAAATGGTAGTAGTAATAGGTTTAACACTGCTTCCCGGCTCATGATGAGCCAAGTATGTGCAGGGCAAGTCTCTCCAGCTTATCCTGTTCCGTGCATCCCTATACAGCCTGTCAATTTAACAGCATTCTTTCCTGCAATGCCAACAACACTGCTAGGCAACCCTAAGGGAGTTGTGATCTTACACACAGAGCACAGCAGACACTGACTGTGTTGCTGCTGGCCGATTGACAAACATCACTCCTGAAAGTGATAGGCTGGTCATGACTATATGCGTGGGGGCGTCAAAGTTGCCAACGTATTGACCAGATGCCAAAGTTGTCAAAGCTGCCAATACAGTAACCACATGGGACTGACAGTACCCCCAGACAGCAACCTCAACACCGCACCGACTTGGCAGCAGGAGGATGTACGTCTTCAGCCCACCAACTGGCTTGTACAGATGTGCCAGGGTTGTCAGCATCCTGGTCAAGAACACCAGTACTACATGGTTTTCATACATCAGCATCCTGGTCAATAACATGTTGAGACGAACATGTCAACCTGTCACAGTACTTCATCAACACTGTTACTCAAAGTACGTTGTCTTTATCATGTTGGTTGAGCAGTTGTGAGGAAGGGTGGGGACCTTGAGGAGGGCATGTCTGGTGTCCCCCGGGGTGACGGCCGGGTGGCGGCAGCTGGTGTAAGCCAACAGCATGCCGGATTGCTTCACCCTCAAACCCTCCACTGCTACATTGAAGCGCTGTGCCTGCACCAGTTTAGACTGTTGATCTTGATATGCTTGTTTCGCCTTGCTTTTGGTCACTAGCCCTGTGGGGACAGATTTGCAAGGCTTTCTGCACAGACCAGTGGTATGCCAAACAGGCGCAAGATGCTGGGTATAGGTGCTGGCATGCACAGTGACACCACAGCGCTTTGGTGTGCAGCTGTTGAGTTAGCTCATGTATGCACGCAGAATCACGAGCGCACACAGAGGATTTGACAGCCAAACAGACTTGAAGGGTTCCAGAAACGCAGCTAAATTGAGAAACCCTAGCAGCAGTAGCAACTTTACTGAGCTAGGCAAATTCACAATAGCTAGCTTTAGCTGAAGCCATGTAGAATTCAGGGTGACGACGCAATACCATTCAGTAAAGAAAGTAGTGGGAAGTACCTCTGTTGGGATAGCATCAACGGCATGGTGGTACAGAGCCACAGCAGCAGAAGGGCCACTGCCCTCCCCCAGCAAAGCCCTTACAGGGCCATTGCTCGCAGCCAATGCAGGCAACAGCTCCTCAAAGAGGGCAGCTGCTGAGACAACTGCTGCTGAGGTGTTGTCAAAGCTGGTGGCGGCTGACGACAGGGTTTGAGATAGCTGTGTCTGGAAACCCTGTCTAGCTTGCAAAATCATAGCAGGGCTGAAGGCTGCAGATGCTGCAACACCTGCAGAAGGTAGGGACAGTTGAGGGTATCTCAACCCAAAACACTCATCAAACTCCAACCCATCCATTTTTGCACATCTGAGAGTCAGTGTTCCCTGTCAGAGCAGGGCATTGGAAACAGCCCAATGGGATTGTGACGAATGAATTACCGTTGTTTGGTGTATTGTATGTACCTGACCTTAGGGGAAACCATGTATTTCATGAACGATGAGAAACAGTTTACCTCTGCCAGGTGACTTGAAAGGCATGAAAGGCCCTCCAGAGCCCAGCCAGGCCAGGACATGCAGGGCTCGCATGGGGGCTTCGTTACCCCCCCTAGACAGCTCACTCTCAGCATACGCCAGGGCCAGGCTAGCTGCATGCTGCTGTGAAGAAGAGGCTTGCATGGAAGGCAGGGAGCTGAGGGCTGTGTCATACACTTTCCTGGCTGCCTGCATCACAAAGTGTAAGAGCCAGCGTCAGTCAGATCTAGAAATACTGCCTTGAGGATGGACTGCATTTGTGACTCCTGTCTCGGTGTTTGGCAACTGTGACATGCCGCCAAGTCAGGGCTGAATGCTGCTGAGGCACTTGGCAGCGCACCCATCTGTGCAGTGGCTAAGAACTGTCTGCGCAATGGCCATGCTGATGCTGTTCTAGGCTGTGATTTATATTCGCAGGGATAAGTGTAGACAAGCTGAAATGCTGTCCTCTTCTTCACCTGCTCCCCCTCCTTCTTCTTCCTGTTTTCCGTGATCTTCTTCTTTGTTTCAAGCAGCAACAGCATTGGGCAGTCTGTGATCAGGTGTTGATTTTGCTTTTTTGCTTTTTTTTCTTACCTTGTACTGTCCAGCTCTAGATTCAAGGCCAGCGTATGCCGCCCACATGCCCAGATTGCCTCTCTGCTCAGCCAGCAGCTTCTTGGCAGCTTCCCTAGCTCGATTCACATTCAGCTGACCAGAGGCGGACTCATCTCCAGCTTGCTGAGCTGGCGCTTTTTCAGCATCTGGAGTCACATGGCTGGCTTCAACAGCTAGCAGGGCTTCACAGAAGGGCTGATAGCTTGGGAAGGGCTCTGATAGCAGCAAGGCAAGCGTTCTGGATAGGAAGGCTTGTCTTGAAGGGTGGCGCTGAAACCAGGGCTGTGTGGCTGCAAGGATGGGCCTGGGGTCCTTGCCATTGGGGGGAGCCCCTGGGGCCAGCCAGGTCAGCTTGGGGTCCAGGTGCAGTGAAGAAGAAGAGCCTAAAATGAACAACACAGCAGGAACTGACGATATGTGACTGCACATAAACCCATCATTCAGATCCCAGGATTGATGATCGGTAAGAAGCCAACAATCGTCAATCCTCCATACAGCATCAAGCAGTAAGAAGCCACAAAGCATTGGACCTCCCTCTTCAGCAGCAGTTGAGGTGTAAATCTCAAGCAGAGAGAAGCACGCTGGACACACACAAATGCACAACATCTTGCAGTCTGCACAACACATGTATACTGTCTTGATCATAATGTAAAAGCTTTACTGAGCAGTCTCAGGTCAGCCATTGTGGCGATTCATGCTTCATGCTGACACATGGCAAGGCCTCTGTCATGTGGTGGGTGATGCATGACAGCAGCCGTGATTGATTGATTGATATTGCACCTTGCATGAGCCAGCCCGGCTGCAGCAGCAGCTGTGCAAGTGGGCCAGTCAAGCTGTCTATACTATTGTTGGCGTCTTGATGAGCAGTGGCATTGCTGCTTTGCCACGCCCCCAGAGGCGCCCCTAGCAGCTCCAGGCACTGGCACACCAACCCCAGCTGAGCTTGACCACTCACTGCAGGCACCACAGCGTCGCGAAATGGGTTTCTGCAGTGAGCCCTGAGTGCTGAGCGTCGAGTCATGAACACTGAGTCTTAAGTGCTGAGTCATGAGTGTTGTAGTCAGGTCCTGTGTATGTGTACGATGAGCCAAATTGGTTGGAGATGAAGCTGTTGCATTGTCAGCGTATCCAATTTTTGTGACTGATGGCAAAGCAAGCAGAGATGGCTCAAGTTGTAAACAACACTCCGTGCATGCAGCTTGTTCAATGCAGCAAGGCACCATAAAGCCAGTCTAGGATCTGAACTGGCCGTTTTGGGTGTACCGAGTTCAAGTACATCATCCCTTGAGAAGATGAGTTTTTTGCATAAACATGATGATCTGGGGAAAACCCTCGAGGTAAAAAAAGATTTAAGAAGGGAATGCTGGGCAATGATGACAACATCAGCTCACATGGACCCAGCATGCTGCCTTTGATGTTTCTAAACTCCAAACCCTCTCCTGCATCATCACCCCTATCCTCTTCTTCATCCATAGCCTGATCAGGCAACTCCCGCCTAGGCTGCCACTGCACCCTGTCCCTCCGTAGCTCTTCTTCTGCCCACTGCTGCATGATGCCAGCTGGCAGCTCATCACTGGCCGTGAGATCAGCCATCTGTTGCTCTAATTCCAACCCGAGCTGAGCAAGAAGCTCCTCGTCTGTTGGCTCTGGGAGCACCTCTATCAACTCGCCCTCTTCCTGCTCCTCCTTTGCCTCGTCTGTGACCTGTGGAACATCTTTGGATAAGCGGGCACAGCGCAACATCAAATGCATGTACAATCAAATGCATGTATAATCATGGATTGAGCAGCGGTGTTGCAGATGATTTTTAACAACTTTTTGTTCTATAGACAATGAGAGTCACAGCGTGAGGGGTCACAGTGAGCCTGGTTGCAAGTCTGTAACTGGCACCAATGCTGCACTCCAGAGGGAAATGTCCCCGTTCATGGAAGCATGCAACATGCATGCAGGCGCATACTATGGCATCTGCCCATTCTATGTATGGTTTTGCAGTGACATGTGTTGTGCCGTGTTGCATGGTCACACTGATATTGCAAATTATATATTTACTTATATTTATGTATTTATACTGATATATTGACAAAACACCTCAAGAGAACTTCCAGTGCACGCTTCATTAGTCATGCAAGGCGTTGCTGGCAAACGTGGACATGTAAAGATGCCCATGTGATATGACATGGCTGGTGGCCTTACCTCATCAGCAGCAGCTTCAGCCTCAGCTTCCTGCTCTGGGGCTGCCTTGGGTTCCATTGGGGTATCAGGCATGAGGGGCACCCACTCTCCCCACCCGCCCTTCTCCTCTTCTTCCTGCCTAGGTGTCGTCGCTGTGCCACCAGCTGATGTGCCGTTTGGAGCAGGGCTGTGCAGCCCCATGCCCTGTTTAGATTCCCAGGTGGCCCAGCCAGTGGCCCCTTCATCTCCCACCAGAGGGGCTCCTGCCTCCCAGAAGTCCCTAAAAGCCCCTGCCTTGGCGCTTTCCCCTCCTGTAGCCCAGTCTGTATGCTCAACAAGATGGCAAGCAAAACTCTCGTATGGTTTTGGGTTTATGATGAGGGCCAGGGTCAGGGCTTAGGGCTTGCAAAGTATCAGCAATGTTGTGTGCACAAAAAGTCGGTTGTTCTTGGCTAGTGTACCCAGTAATAGGCATCCCCCGCATTCAAACAGTGCACAATGCTAAGCACAAGCATGCAGCAGTGTGCAATTACTACACGGGCAAAGCAGCACAGTACGGCATGGCAGAACATGGGACAGCACAGCACAGCATGGCACAGCATGGCACAGCACAGCATGGGACAGCACAGCATGGCATAAAGTATTGCAACAGGTGACCGCACAGCATGATTGCACAGGACAGCATACCTACAGGGATGGAAGGCGCAAAGCAGGTGTTTTCCAGGGCAGCTTGGATGCTGGCAACAGCCCTTTCCATGTGCCCTGCTTGCATTTCAAACCGGCAGCCCTCAATGAAGAATCCCACAAGGGCATTCTCCGTCTCGGCAAGTATGCTGGCAGGAGCACCTTCACGAGTGCGGCGCATTCTTTCCTGTTTTAGAGCCTGCATGCCACTCTGTGTCAGCAAAACAGAAAGAAAAGAAAAGAAAAGACTACGCCTTTCGGCATTGAGTAAAGAAAAGCCCGAGGATGAGATATATTGGGCTTCCCTGTAGGGTCAGCGAAACATACCTGCTGGTCAGAGTAGAAAAGGGCATGATCACAGTGGAAGGTGTCTGGCAGCTGCAAAAGCTGCCCATCCTTGTCAGCCAACTGAGCAGGGGAACTTTCAAAACCTGTTGTCTGGGTCAGCTCTTGAAACCAAATGCACGCCGACATACTCACAACATAGATGTCAACATACTTTGTTCTTGACCACTTTATTGACAAGCGTCTGCAGCAAACATGGCAGCGAAGCGACTGCCTCTGGAGGTTGGCAGTTGGCTGTTGTAGTCAGCGATCATTATCATGGCTCAAAGCGAGGGGCATCACTGCTCGGATGCAGGGCAGTGTCAGCAGCTGAGCTGTGATGGTGGGGACCGTGTGACTGTTTGAGGCCTGCTTTTGAGGGCCTCCTGAGGTTACAAGCATAGCTGCATTCATGATGTTGACACCTTCTGTACTGGCTGCTGCATGATTGACAGAACTGGAATGCGATGGATGGTTGACACCATAAGCATGGCCCACATGAGCGTGTCCTGTCGAGCCAAGGATCCAGAAGAAGACAGAGGAAGATGACATCAGAAGTAAGGGGAAGAAAATCAAGGGCCGACTATCCAGCTGCAATGCATGGTAGCCTCCATGATGTATGGCAAGCAGTTCTGTCTGTCTGTCTGTGTGTGCATGATCTGGTCTACAGGATCCAACCTGAACAGCGTTCTGGTAAGACGCATGAAGCTGTGGCACAGCAAAGCTGGCGTACTGAGCTCGCTGCCACTGCAGATGTTCCCGCCAGAGCTTTGCGCTGCCGCCATGATAGCTCAAGACCACTTGCCAACGGCGCTGCAGCTCCTCGGGGCTGGACATTGCTTGGGCCTGCATCAACAGGAGACACATCACGTAACTTGAGCCTGTACCAACAGGAGACAGATCACATAACTTGCGCCTGTTCTAACAGAGGGCACATCACATAACTTGAGCCTGTACCAACAGGAGACAGATCACATAACTTGCGCCTGTTCTAACAGAGGGCACATCACACAGATTGAGCCTGTACCAACAGGAGACAGATCACATAACTTGCGCCTGTTCTAACAGAGGGCACATCACACAGATTGAGCCTGTGCCAGCAGAGGGCAGATCACATAGGTTGGGCCTGTACCAGCAGAGGGCAGATCACATAGGTTGGGCCTGTACCAGCAGAGGGCAGATCACATAGATTGAGCCTGTATCAACGGAAGGCAGATCACATAGGTTGGGCCTGTATCAACGAAAGGCAGATCACATAGATTGGGCCTATACCAGCAGAAGGCAGATCAAGCTTGGACATAGGTTGGGCCTGTACCAGCAGAAGGCAGATCAAGCTTGGACATAGGTTGGGCCTTTTCCAGCAGAAGGCAGATCAAGCATGGACATGGGTGCAAAGCATCATGAACAAAGAGGCATACGGCCATAGCTTGGCCATGTATGACCAGAAAACAGATCAAGCATGGACATCAAAAGAATATTTTGCACAGGTTTGTTTCAGATTTGTTGACCATTTGTTGACCATTATTTCCCTTTATGAAATCATGCTAAACCAACAGAGAACACATCAGCACATGGTCATGGGTTGGGCCAAGGACAGATCAGCATATGGACATGGTCTGAGATGGTGTAAGGCATCAAAGGCAAATAAAAATGGTGTGAGGCGGTGAAAGTACCCAGGATAGATTAGCATGCAGACATAGTGTGAGCCAAGGCTGATCCAAGACACAGCATGGATCACAAACGATGTCTTGGTGGGCAATTTCTGGGACAATAAATGACACAAAGCACGGATCGAAGCGTTTGAGCTGTTGTTTTCTGCATTTTTTCCTGCCCCAAGCTGGTGCCTCTGACAGTCATCGATGCAGCTCAATGAGCGTAAGGTACAAGATGCAACAACAATCTCCTCAGAGATGCCCAGAACGCTGAAAAGGGGACAAACTGATCGCAATGGCAAAAGACTGGATTCCAAAGGCAATTTCTGGCAAGAATTTGCTTCCCACCACGCTTGGAGTTGGGGAATGGATAGTTTGAGACAGTTGTATGTGCACAATTGTTTGCACACTGGCAGGCATGAAGACTAGCAGCAGAAGGCTGGTCAGCAGCTGCTGATTGACTGCGCTGCCACTGACGTTCTCATACTTTTGCTGAGTGCCTGAGACCACTTTCCCAAGAGCTGATGCCCCTGAACGGTTGAGGCAGTAGCCTCAGCAGCTTGTGAAATATTGCTGGTTTCCATGGAGATGACCTCGTACCAACACGCCTATCACCGTCCATCCAAGGCTGGTAGGCAAGCAACAAAAGGCAGAAGGTAGGGCTCAATATGCAAGAAGAGGAAAGGGAGCTCACAGCATCCAGGAGGGCCAAGAGGAGGCGGTCAGAGCCTGGGTGGAATTCCAAAGCACGCTCCAAAATAGAGATTTTCTTCTCTGCGATGCCAGCTTGCACGCCACGCCGACCCCTTCCTGTCCTGTACATCACAGAAACAGCTGTTGTCGAAGAGTTTCATCAACCTTCGCGGAGAACGAAGTCTAGACTCTGTTTTGTTCACAACGATGTTGTTTCCTTTGAGGCGCAGTGACAGATGGTATGATCAGCTGGAAGCAACTACAACACATTGCCGGTGGACTGGTGCAGATCTGACTCTGCCACCAAGGGATGGAAAAAGAAAAGAAAAGACTACACTTTTCGGCGTCAATTTAATGAGAAGCCAAGTATTACACCGGGCTGCCCATACCAAGGGATGCTATCATGCAAGGGTTCAAATTGCCTGAGGTTTGTCTCAGCAACTGACCAGCATTACACACAGTGACTGTTCTGCGACATCAGGCCGTACACATCTTCGATTTGTATACAAATCTTCGATTTGTATGCCCCATAACTACACTGACAGAAAATGCTTTGTTTCATGCATATCATGCGATTGTTTGATGCATACTGTGTGATTGATTGACGTCTATAAACATAATACGGCATGACATGAGCCGTTGCCTCGGCAAACATAACAACAGACAGCACCTCTGTCCATGTGTAGTCCAACAGGATGGAAATCACAGTTTGCAAATGTAGCATGTCATAATGGATGTAGTAGCTGTAGTGCAAATTGCACTGCTGAGGATGTTCTTGGTGACAAAATCGGACTCACCTGGTTGTTTCATCCTGGAAGGCAGCGTAGTCCAGCCACAGCTGCAGGTCATGCGACCTCTCTCTTACAGCAATGTTGAACCCCTTGGTGCGGCGCAGTATGTACTCGTCTTGGCTTTCAGCAGGAGAGTCTTCTTCTTCATCATCAGACGCCCAAGCATGCTGTGGCTGCAGACAGCGGTCTTGTGCAAATCACTCTTCATTTAGTACTTCACAGCCTGGGGTGTGGAGCTGGTTGTGCCTCATTCCACATTTCGAGTCGCAAGTACAGGTGAGCCCAGTATGCAACAGGAGCTGATGTCTGTCAAGTGTCTGAAAAGAGAGGGAAAACGCCAGCTCAGTGTAGATGGTTTGAAAAGACTGTCCTGGTCACCAAGCTTGGTGAGAACCAGGCTGCTGCATGTTGGAACTGAACCAGAGCTCAGCAAGGGCGTTTCAACATGATAGGATGACAGCCAACCAGGTGAAGTATGGCATGTGGAGACCATGCAAATGTAAGTCTCTGAGCTGCGCAAACTCTGCTGTGTGTTGCAGAATGTTGTTGTGTCTGTACGGGGTGTCGGATGCCTGGGGTGTATCAAGCAGCAGGGCCTCCAAGGGTTATGACCAATAGGCATGTTCCATTATTGCGCAAAAATGCGTGAGCGTTCATTTTTTTCATTGCGTCAAGTTTTTCCCCCTCTTTCCCTTCTTTCTAAAAGGCGATCTTTCATATCACCCACCATTCCAATCTTGTATCATGAACATTTTTTGCTTTTTCTCTGTTGCCCA
>JAABUP010003273.1_pt1 | contig 28896 bp, 41 predicted proteins | sample 5559201 | NCBI WGS metagenome assembly JAABUP01 (sample SAMN10711887, study PRJNA513373) | rock metagenome | isolation source: Antarctica rocks | place: Antarctica | reverse complement strand
TAGTGACGTTTTTGCAGTGAAAAATGCCAGCTAATCCGCCACTAAAACAAATATCGCTAAAAGCTATGTTTGGCACTTTACACTAGGCTAATCCGGATTAGATGCCCACTATTTGACCCCTTTTATTAGCAGCTGCAAGACACGTGCCTACTGCTCATATCCTGCTGTCTGTTTCCTTGTATAGCATAGCTTGCTGCGCCTTTCCCAGCACCAGCAACAGCACTCAGAGGGCCAATGCACTATCTGCAGCTATACCAGCGCTGGCCCCAGCTCTCAGTCCTGCTTCTGGTCCCCTTGCGTCAGATTGCGAGCACAACACCCTTAGGCTGCTGGGCTGGCAGCAAGCATACAGCCCTCACGGATACACCATCGACACACAGCTGCCCTCCAATTGCTCTTTAGCCACTTGGCAGGCCCTTGGCTGCCTCAAGACTCTGACAAACCTGTCTCTGACAGGCAGTCTGCCAGATTTACTAGATGCCTGGGGCGCCAATGACAGCTTTCCTGCCTTGCAAGCCATGAACTTTTCCTCAGCTAGTTTAGCTGGGACTTTGCCAAGCAGTTGGGGCCTAGACATGGCATTTCCTCAACTTCAAACGATGGATTTCAGCATGACGCAGCTGTCAGGCCCGCTCCCATCAACCTGGGGCCAAAGGGGCGCGTTCAAGCAACTCAAAGTGCTACATCTCAGCCAGGTCAACATTGCAGGTGAGAATGTATGTCTGGCATGCACATGCTGCACCATCATAAGCATGCTTGGCAGCCACTTTAGTCAACTATCTGTACCAGCAAACTGGGATATGTCTATACCATTAGCACATACTTGTCAAACATTTTTCAAAAGCAGCTGCAAACACGATGTTAGATGTTTACACATATGGTACCTTCTGCATGGGTAGCTTTCCTGCCCTTTCCTCCCTCCAATTGGGAGGGTCTTTCCTGAATGGGACTCTGCCAGCCCATTGGGGTTCCAATGGCACACTCTCGGGTTTGGTAGACCTGGAACTAGCCAACAGCACTGTCTCTGGTACCCTTCCGCAGGAGTGGCGCGCCCCAGATGTTTTCAAGAATTTGTCAACACTCAGTCTTACAAACTGCAGTATCTCAGGTGCTTACTGATTGAGTGCTTACTGACGAACCAGCAGATCATGCACAGCTGCTTGTCACTGGTGTCAGTAATTGATGATATTAAGCTTGTTCTACTCACGCATTCCAGTAGCGACAACATGGCATTATGTTGCTGAGATCAAATGTGGCACCCAACCAGATGTAGATCAGTCAATGAAAGACAGGCGCCTTGTACTGCATGCTTTCTGCTAAATGAGAGGGGTGCATTGAGTCAATCTCTCCATGTGTGACATGTGCGACAGCCGGTTACAACAAAGACAGCTGTCCCCTTGTGCTTACATGCATGATACATGCATGATGCATCATATGGCAAATAGCTTTTGTCTGTCAGGTACATTGCCAGCATCATGGTCAAAGCCTGGAACCTTTGCAAGCCTCACAAGGCTCACTTTGGACCTGTCCAACTTGTCTGGCACCTTGCCACCCTCCTGGGGTAGTAATTACATTATAATGCCTCGTTTTCTGCGTCGGACTCCTTATCACTGGGGCCTTTCCTTTCGCCTGGTCTTAGCCCATTGGCTGGTACTTTGCCAGCAGAGTGGAGCAGTCCTTCAGCATTCCCAATGCTGACCTCACTGAGCATAACCAACCTCAGCATCACAGGTGAGCCTCTGTATGTTGGAGTGTCACAGTGGGTGTGAAGTCTGGCTTTAGTACGCTGGCCATGCGTACATCAAAACGAATCTTGTTCTTGTGGGGCTTGAGCTGCAAGGCAAGCTTGCTGGACTGTTCATTGAGGACAGTCACAGCAGCTGGCAATTTTGACAGCAATCATTGCTGATGTGAGTGCAATGGCAGCATGGCAAGTGACGCATGTTGTCAGTGACATTTATTGTGTGCACAAGCAGCTGCAGAGATGCTTGACTGCTGTTGCTGTTTGTCCACACTACGGACAACACGTGAGCTCTTCATGCTGATCCCCTCTTCTTCCCCCCCTTCCTCCCCCTCCGTCAACCCCACCCGGCCATAGTTCTCACCCATGCAATCCCATCATGACCTCTGTCCTTGAGTAAGCATGAGCATTGGCGGATGCAGCAGAGCTGATCAGTCATCATAGGCTCAAATTCATCTTCTCACACGGTTTCATGGTGAACGATGCAAGTGTAATGTGAAGGCACAGACTTGCGGTTGCAGGCCATGGCTATGCAGAGACTGTCTATGATGCAGCTATCTCCTTGTCAACATTGGCTCAGCACTGTGTTTGGGCTGGCTGTGTGTTTCTGCACTATATTGACGTCTGCAGCCACTCTACCAGATAGTTGGGCCGGTGCTGAAGCCTTCCCCCTTCTGACGGACCTCACTCTGGGTGATCTGCCCTTCTAAGCAGGCATGCTGCCAGCAGCCTGGGCAAACAATGCATCCTTCCCTGAGCTCAGCTCCTTGCAAGTTGGCCTAAGTGAACTTGACAGCGTATCCTTGTCAGGGTCTCTGCCACCAGAATGGGGCAACCCAGGCGCCAAAAACTGCAGACATTGACCCTTGGAGGGTCCTTGACAGGTACTCACAGCCTCGCGACACACTCAGCTCATGTGCATCACGCCATGATGGTGGTGCACAGATTGCAGAACATGCATGCAAGCACTTTACAGTCAATGTCAACTCTTCATTGCTGGCATGAGGGCTCAGGCAATTATGCATGTAGATGTGCTCACATGACAGGACCAAGATCATTCTTGACAATTGCCTGTGCAACTTCCATTGATGACAATCCTCCTTCTTGTGCTGCTGCAACTCATGTGATGTCAACCAGGCAGGCAACAATAAACCTCAACACTGTTTGTGCACACTGACAAGGCTAATCACCAAGCCATGTGATACATCACTGCAGGACCAGTGCCATCATCTTGGCACCAACCAGGTGCCTTCCCAGCCTTAACCAGCCTTGACCTAAGCGTCTGTCAACTGACAGGCACTCTTCCTATCAGCTGGCCGCCCATGCTGCAGTCACTGGATGTGTCTGACAACAATCTCACTGGCACGCTCCCTGCTGGGTTGGCATCATTGGAGCAGCTGCAAGAGCTGACCCTGAGCACAAACTTGTTCTCTGGTCAACTGCCAGCAGCATGGGGTGCCCCTGGAGCTTTCAAGCAACTGACTTACCTGGAGCTTTCCTCAATTGATGTTACAGGAGGGCTGCCTGCTGCATGGGGCAGCCCGCATGGCTTCCAGAAAATTCGGGTTTTGTATTGTCAGGATAGTGTACAACTGGGAGGTACTCTACCAGAGTCTTGGGCTTCTCCTGATGCATTCCCCAATGTACAGGAAATGATCCTATACAATTCCTCAATTGGCGGCACCATACCTGCCAGCTGGGGCTCCCCTGATGGTTTTCCGAAGCTGCAACGGTTGAATCTTGGCAGCTCTAGTCTACAAGGGAACATTCCTGCTTTCAACAATGCAGCTTTAGCGGGTCTGGATCTGGCTGACTGCAAGCTCAATGGCAGCTTGGACATGTTTTGGAGAAGCTCAGCTCCTATGCAAGCAGTGTCATTGTCAAGCAACCACATTTCTGACAGCCTACCAGATGTGCCGGGTGCCCTGAGAGAATTGACTCTGTTGAACTTGGGTGACAACCAAATGACAGGAACAGTGCCACTATCTTGGCTGCAAGAGGGCAACCTTTTGTCGCATGTTTCTGTTCTGGATGCGGGTGATGTTTGGCAACGTTCGGTGGATCTGACAGGCTGGAGGCAGCAATTGTGCCTGCAGATGAACCTGTATGACTTGGATGTCACAGGTCAACAAGCAAAGCTGTTGCCAGACGAACGACAAAGCTGGGAGAGTTACGAAAACAGTTCTAATGCCAATGCCAACATCTCCGTCTGGTTGCAAGAAGGCATGCTCAGTCAGTGGACACTTGGATACCTTGTGAACACCAACAACCAATTGACATCTGTCAAGGACATCTGCGCAAACGACGACTCAAGCCATGTTTTGCTCTTTTTTGGTTGGTGTTTGGTGGGAGCTGCTTGTTTGTCTTGGGCGTCTATGTGTGCTCACAGCGGTGTAAATTGCATGGGTCAGTCCAACCTGTGCTGTGGCGGCATTTACTGCATGTTTGCAGCTGTTGAGGCTTTGTATGAGGTGTGCTATGGGCTAGGTGGTCTTGCATTTTACTACTATGACTTGATTACAAGCATCATTGTGTTGGCTCAAGTGTGGGGCAACTGGCCTGCTAGTGCACTTATGGCCATTTTCTGGGTCATTTTGTTATAAACGGCGTCATTGTTGCCTTTCATGATATTTACAGGCTATTTGACCTGCAGTACGACCTGTCTGAAACTGGCTTACCCTTATCATTTCTAGTAGTGACATTGTCCCTGCTGTGCAGCCCATTGATGATCCCTATAGTGTTGCTTTTGGATACATGTACATTTATACGACAGGTGTTCCTGTTCACAAAGCGTGTTGTGGGTTTCCCTGAGTTTCGGTGGTTGCGTCCCGGGTTTGCTGTTGCTTCTAGATTGCACCGCTGCTTGGACAGCTCAAGTATGTCGGCCTGAGTTGGGTAGATCTTCAAAGCTATGAGGGCATGCACAACCTGATAGCTGCTTGTTTACAAAGTCTGCCCACAGTCATTGTGAACTCTATTTTGTTTTCCTTAGGCAACAACCCCAGTCATGGCATTTTCTTGTCTAGCAACCTCTTTTTGGCAGCAATCGTTGCTTCGTTCTTGGTCATGCTGAAGACTTTGACGGAGCTTTTGTGGCAAGCATCCAGAAGAGATATGCACCCCGTGAGGCATGCAGCTAGTTTAGTGGTCGGCAAGACTTTGGCAGGAGATGCAACACAATCAAAACTAGGTGCAAGGTCTAGGAGTGTTGAGCTGCTGACTCTACAGTGTCTTGAAACTGCCCCTTTGGGAGACCCTGCACAGCCTTCAAGAAGTTTACGGCAGCAATTGAGCTATAGCTTGAGTTTGAGCAACCCACGATATTCGTATCATGCAACTAAAGACAACACTAGCAGTGAAGTTTGAGTGAAGTACGTTGGATGTGATGTTATGAAGGGCATCAATGCAATATTGTGTCAATTAATTTTAACACATTGGATGTTCAACTGAATTGAAGTCCACCAAAGTCAGTGTGGTAGTACTGATCTGTCTGCAAATGTGGAGGTTGCAACCAATTGGTGTGCACCCAACTGAGCAGCTCCACATTTAAACATGGGACACATTCCAATGCTGAAACAAAGGCTGAATGCATACAATTTCTGGCTTGACTGCAAGTCTAAACACCAGAAAGAAATGCTGGAGGGCACCCATTCAGCAGGGTGACAGTTGCACAATTTACGGGCTGACTAGGCTGACAGATCGGCGTAGGCCAAGCCGTGGGCCTAGGTCTGGCCAGACGTTCAGTTTTTGAAGCATTGCCAGTTGATGGATGAGAGAGGGCTATGTGACCTGCCCATAAACCCATAAGCATTGTGCTGGCTGGACATGTATGCACCTCGTTAAGATGCGTTCAGCATTGCTAGTTCCCATGCGTTGTTTGCTTTAGTCCAAGTAAGATTTGCACTTGTAAATTCTCTTAAAACCTACGGTTGTCCAAAGACAGAAATGTGACGTTTCTGTTACAGTAAATTGAAAGGCTCCGCAGGACCTCCCATCGAGCTTCCCAACGGCAGGCCGAAAAATGCATGCGTTGGAAATCTTTTGACACGTGCAGGACACGACACGGCAGTGGAAGGCTAACGGTTGTTTGCATGTATTGACAAGTGCCGGGTGTGACACGGCGTGCACGGTCAACCACTTCATGCTCCACTGCAATGGCATGCAGCGCTATTACAAGACCTACGAGGCAGCGTGCTGTGCCAGAACCACCTTGTGTGAATGATTTTGCCTAGCTGCGCAGCTGGGGGCATGCAGCTGTTCTGGTGCTACAGTTGCAGCAGCTCGTCGGCCGCTGTCGAGGCTGTTAGGGCGCTCAAGGCGTGCTGGCACAGGTGCTAGGAGCAGGTGTACAACCGGTCTACATGTATCCGCGTGCGGCTATCGACGACCAGCACCAGCTAAGGTGTTACATTGGATCTAGACGGCAATCTGGCCACCCATACCAAGAGGCCTATGAGGGTTGCCCTGACAGACTCAAGTTGCACGACGATTGCTATATTCAAGTCTTCACCCATGGTCGCGCTCATGGAGGCTGCTTGTCGGTCCAATTCTTCAAGTCTGACGGGTCGGCAGCCAGCTACGGCCATTGGAAGCAAAGAATGGAAACACCCGTTGCTCCACTTGAACTGAGCGATGCGCGAAGTTTCCAAAATTTTGGCGGTGTCAAAGAAGCGTCATTTTACGGGATGCGGGTGAAAATGATCACTGCGGGCAGAAGTCATATTTCACGGGCCACCATTTGCTCTGCCTAAGACCTGACTGACCAGGACAACTGTCATTGGGAATGGCTGACTCTAGAACCCGACACAACACCATATGCAACAGACTTCTAAGGCTTTCAGGGGAGCAGTCTGCACTTTGCTAGAATTTGACAGTCTATTTGTGCTGTGAGCTTCAAAGCCTAGACAACAAGATCAACTACATGATCTTAATCACATATGCTGTATTACGCCATGCTGAGGCTAATAATCGGACACTGTCTACAGAAATGAATGTCATCTTGCGACTGCAAGCAAAGCCACGTCAGTGTGGTTTTGACCCTCAGGGTGACGAACATTGGGCAGCTGGCTTACTCTGCTGCACAAGGTCTAGCTCATGCTGTGCTGCTGCTGCTATCTGTGCAAAGTCAACATTGGTATACTGCTGCCAGAACCCACACTTGTTCCACTGGGGGGTGGGAAAGGCTGGACTGGCTACTCCGTGCAGGATGCGAGCAACTGCCCTGCCAGTGAGGGTACATCCCTGCAAGAAGCCAAACTGTCTCTGCAGGTGGCCTTTCTCTTGGAACTCTCAGGTGTAATGCCACTCAACCCTCTTTTGGACTCTGCGTTCTTGCTGCTTAATGCTCATGGACTCAGAACCTATCCGTCAACAGCTTTTCAGTTCACAGCCCAGCAAGAAGCACAGCTAGAAACAGAAACCTCTCAACACTTTCACACACTGCAACTTGAAACTTCATGGCACCCTGAGGCGTGGTTCATGTTCTCCTTCTCAATACCATCCCTCAGTATTGCGCTTCAGACCCAAGTTCAAATGCACAATATGTTGGGATGGCATTGCATCACTGGGCATGACCTGCCTGAGCCTCTACTCAGGCACAGTTGGTGAACTTGTCATGAAGTGCATGGCTCATGCTCTTAAGACAGTGACCCTTGAAACTGAATTGATTCAGGACATAAAGGCTAGTGCAACCAATCACCAAGCAGTCAGACAGACTGCAGGCATAGAGCTGAAAATACAAGGAGTGGCACTGCTGCAGTCGTGGGTCAGCTCAGAAAGGACATGCAGCAAAAACTAAGCTGAGGGCGGTGCAGTATTTCAAAGCTTACTGGTTTGTGGCGGTCTGTCCATGCCATGAGTGCACGGATGTCCATCCTCAGAGTTGAAGCTGACTCTTTGACTGGCAAGGCAGGCAGGCCTGCAAGCAAACAATTGCAATACATCAGCACGACCACAATCAGAAGCACATGGAAGGGTCTCACGTGGTCAAGCTCCATGCACAATACAAACAAGGGCGCTTGCCTGACTGCAGTGATCCCTCAACTGCACTGCTCGACAAAGCAGACTTGACTAGCAATACTCTTGCGACACGCCCTGTGTTTGAAACGCATGCTTTGCAAGCCTGGCATCAGCCATGAGGCAAGCCATATAGGCACACACTGACACTCAGATTGAGGTAGTCACCGTCCGAAGTCAGGTCACCATCAGAGGTCAAGTCACCATCAGAGGTCAGGTCACCATCAGAGGTCAAGTATCCGTCAGAGGGTAAGTCATACAAAGCTAGCCATAAGAATTTCTCTGTGCAAAGGAACACATGTACAGCAGGAAGACCCCACCTTCCAGTGTCACCTCTTGCTCAGACTCAAAATATGCTGAGATCTGGTGCCGTAAACACTGCTCTTGCGGCCTCGCTTCACCCTGCAGTTGGCACTCAAGGCTGCCGGCTGTTTACTCAGACCAAAAGCACAGTGTAGCATGCTGTTCAATGCCAGTGTTGCAGCAGCGATGGTGCAGCAAATGGCGTGTGGCAGTGGTTGACTCTGGTGCTGTGCAACAGTGAAAGCCAGCAGTCAAAAACCAGTTGGGAAAAAACCCAGCAGTTGCAGTAGCAGCAGCAGTGTCCATATAGTCTTTGCTTTGCAGACTAATGCATGGGGTTCATGCCTATGTTGCTCTCCAAAGAGGCTGTATGCTGTCACGTGACGTTTGGCTATGATGCCTTTCCTTGTAAGCAAGCAACAACTTGGTGGATCTGAACACATGCCATAAGTTGTAGTCAGCAGACCATACACTGTTTGCATGTCATGCCGTAGGTTGGCAACCGCTCACTGTATACAGGCTACTAAAGTGAGCACAAGCGCTACACAATTCAGAACGTGTGGCGCTGCACTACCAGCACGCTTCTTCATCATATCACCACTACTGCACCTTCTTGGGTGGTGAGTTGTCATATGCAAAGTGCTTTAGTCTCTAGTGCCTAATATATACTGATTCCCCTGTCACTGTCTGTTGACTCCCCTGACGAGTCCCAGCGACAGGGAATGTAACCTGGTGGATTTGGAATTTCTCGTCATTGATGAGTGCAACAGACAGGCGATACTGTTATCCTCAGCAAGGTGCCGGCTACCATCCTTTTTGGTCAGACATCTCTGCCAGGTACCAAAGAGCCCTCAGCACTCAGTACTAAGGAATAGTACCTGGGTACCTGCAGCCACAAGGCTGCTGGCAGCAGCAGCAGCAGCAAAGGAGCAGTAGGCCACATCTAGCCTGTGAGCCTGCTGCTTGCTGACTATGCCATGCCTCCGTGAGATGGCTTGAGCCAGCTGCTGCATGTCATCAGGCTTGCGCTTGACCACAAAGGCCAGAGCTGTCTGCTTGGACACCTCAAAGCGCAGCTCATCGGTCATTGCCAGTGCTTGCAGTGCCTTCATGACCTGCAAGGCTGCGGCTGTGTTGCAGTGATCAAGATCGGTCTGTCTGTTTCATGACACAAAGACTTGATGTTGTGCTACGGCAGCAGCCTGGGTGTGGGGCTTTGCATGTATTAGGTGATGTGGATAGGTCTACATGGTTGTGATTGCTTGGCATGCTTGTGCAGCAGACATGCTGGCAGCTGAAGACGTCAAAGGCTTCATGATTGCTACTCTGAAAGCATGCTCTACATTGCTGCTATGCTGCCAAAGCTCCAAACACACAACCCCAAATTGCATCACCATCATCTCACACAGGCTACACAGCAAGCCTTTCACAGTGTGTCATCATCAACGTACTACGACAGCTTATGCTCATTACGCACCCACAGCTACAAGAGCAAATGCTCTGTGTGATGTTTCCAAGCTGGCTTAGACTCACCATTGCAGCAGGCATGCCAGCAGCGTTCATGAGGTCCACCGTCGCTGCTGTGTAGCAGCCCTTACGCTGGTGCGGGCAGATCTGCAGCAGGGCTCTGATGATGGCATGTTCAACTGCCAGCTTGTGAGCGGCTGTGTTGTAGAAAGAGACAGACACGGTGACACCAGTGCTGGGTAACACCTGGATCAGTGGATCACTGTCTGCCTGCAGGACAGGACCTCATGCTTGGAGGTACTCAGGGGTTTACATACCCCTAGGGGAAGACATGAGTACGATGAGTGAATGAATGCATGAATAATTGAATGCATGAATCAATCAATCAATGAATGCACGAAATGAATGAGTGAATAACTGATTGAATGAATGGATGAATGAATGCCTGCACAGATTGTGTCAAGGCGCGTTGACGAAAATTTGTGCGCTGCTGCATCACTCTACAGCCAGCAGCCAGGTTTTTAGAATTTATTCACAACTTTTGTTTCGTAATTTCTTTTTTGAACAGCTGTTGAGCAGTGGCTGAGCAGATGAGCAGGCTTTGGCAAGCAGAGCGTGCCATACAGTGTTTGGATCTGAGGCTCATCAAATGCTGTCAGCATCAGCAAAGTTTGATCCACACCTCCAAGTAGCTCAGCAAAGTCTCCATCACTTCCTCCTTCATGTCACACTCCTCAGCCACTCTGGCCACAGCCACCATCCCATACACGGGCTTGGTCCCCTGTTCGGCCCCTGCCTCATAGTCTGAGTTCTGGTCAAAGACTGCTTGCAGGAAGGCTAGTGCATTGCTGGCTTCGATGCCGTCAGAGTGGGCAAGAGAGCGCAGTCGTAGGAAGTCTGCGTCGTCCAGGAAGAGGTGACAGTAGGACTCGGAGCCATCTCGCCCTGCCCTTCCAATCTGCAGTGCAAAAAATTGACGTTACTTAGCTGAAACGCTTGCAGAAGATGGACTCTGCTCAGACACCGGCTGGAAATTTCTGGCTCTCATCTAGCCCAAGGTACAGCGAAGGTGAATGGAGAAGAGCAAGGGCATTGCTGGTTCCTGCTGCATTGAGCAGTCCAGAGCGCATGGCAAAAAGAGGTCTGCATTCTTGGTAGAAAGGTGACAGTAGGAACAGCAGCTCTTAAAGCCTGCAGTTGACTGTTTGCAAAACAGCTGTCAGGTTTTGGGCTGTCAGGTTCTGGGCACCCATGTCTGCTGTTCTGCCCTGAATGCTGCTCACCAAATCACAGCGTTTGATGTAGTGTCAACAAACCTTTGTCATCATTATTCTTGTTCACAGGGATATGCTGTGAAAAGGAAAATGGGAAACCCTAACTGAAGGAGACTTGCATGTCAGCAGATCACCTGCTGGACATACTCCTCCAAGCTCCTTGGCAGGGTCATGTGCACGACCCCCCTGACCCCTTGGGCGTCTACCCCCATGCCAAAAGCCACTGTAGCCACCACGACCTTGATCTTGCCAGCACAGAAAGACAGCTGGATCTGCTCCCTGTCCTGCAGGTTTTGCAGTGTCTCAATTTTGGTCTGCTGTGCAGTGCTGAGACATACAGGAACAAGGTATGATTATGTACCACCAGATTGTGATTATGATGTACCCATACTGCATGCTGCACACCTGTGACGACTGTCAGATACAAGACATAATCTCACACAAGCTATGCATGGAGAACGCAGCAGTGTAGCACACCTAAAACCAGCAGGGTGACGCCTTGCCTATAGTATGATGCAAAACACTTAGGTCTGTTACTGAATTTTCTGAGAACATCAATGCATTTTGCGGCAACAGCCCAGTTACATGCAAGTGTGACTGCAATGCACACCTAGCTGCTGCAAATCAAAAACATACCTTGAAGGATTTGCCGGCGTGATAGCTGAGGGCGCTGATGCCCTGCGAGTACAGGTACTGTGCAATTTCATCGGCCTGGGATTGGAAGGTGCAGTACACAATGACTGAAGCCACACTTTGCAGGGGGTCCTGCTGCAGCAGCTTCAGAGCAGCCCTCTTGCTGGCTCCCCCTGCAGAGCCTGCAGTTGCAAACACAGTGTCAGACTGGTAAAGCCCTAAGCTGTTTAGGCTTGATTAAGGCCCAGCTGGTTTGGCTTCAGCAGCTTCAGAACAGCCCTTGTGCTGGGCTCCCCCAGCAGGCCCTGCACTGGTAAATGTAGGGTCAACCTGGTAGAGCCTTAAGCTACTCAGGGTTGGCCAATAGTCCTTTGTAACAAGCTGCTTTTGCTGCAGCAGTCCGTTGTAACAAGCTGCTTTTACAGCAGCTTCAGAGCGGCCTTTTTGCTTGCTGCCCCTGCCCACCCTGCACTTGACAGCATGGGGTTAGACTGGCAGAGGCCCCAGCTTTAGGGTCAGAAAGGCAGAGCCCCATGTTGTCAAGTTGGCTGAGGTCCGGTGTGGCAAGCTGTATTTGCAGCAGCAGCTTTCAAATGGTTGTCTTGTTTGCTCTGCCTGGTGGCCCTTCAACATTTTGAGTAAGGCTGGGCAAAGCCAAAAAAACATTAGATTAACTCAAAAGAGACAAGAAAGACATGCAAGAAGATGGCACTGTCAGGCAACTGTATGCAGGGAAGACCAGATCAAGATATTCAAACTGGCTGGTGTCGCTGTGACAGCTGCATCCTCTGCAGAGGCTGCCAGATGTGACAGTGAGTGCTACCAACATTCGCATAGACAGATACAGCTTTCAAGACAACTTTCTGCCCGCATGTCTCCAACTGCTCACGCATGTCCTCTCGTTACAAACTTGACAGTCTGACACACCAGGAATGGTGCCCATAGCTGCTGTTCATGCACAGCAGTGCAAGAGCATGCATGCTGTGTTCTTTGACAGTCACCAAGCACAGCAGTTCATGATCATGCATGCTGTGATCCTTGACAATCAACACGCACAGCAGTGCAATATTAGGCATGCTGTGTTTTGTGACAGTCATCATGCACAGGAGTGCAATATGTCGCATGCTGTGATTCTGGAGAGCCCTCATGCACCAAGCTGCAGTGCATTCTGGACAGTCATCACGCAATGACACTCTGCATGCAACAGGAGACCAAAAATAGCCAAACCTCCGTTGAAGTGAGTCACAGAGAGACGCAGGTTGTCGCGCACAGTGCTGTCTCGTACGACGTTGTGGGCATGGATCTTGAGCACTTGGGTCACGTCAGCTTCTGTGGCTTTGGTTGCTGTTGCAGTAAGGGCCAGCACACAGCGGCACCTCACCTTCTGTTCCAGCATGTGACCCAGACGGAAGTATGCAGACCTGCAATGCCATGCGGGTCATGGTATTGCTGCACTGCCCTGCATGCTGTGTACATATTTTGTGTTCCAGGGAAATACGACCATCATGCTTTGTGTCTGGATCTGGGCTGCTGACCATGTAGACTTGCATTGGGAGCATACTGCGTTCTGAAATGTGAGGAAGTGATGGTACAGATGCACGACAGACGCACAGCCCATTAGAAAGTGCAGGCAACGCTTGCAAACAGGGCCATCCTGCATTAGCACACAATTTAGCACACCCAGACACACATGACAAATTGCAGTTCTTGCAGCAGTATGGGCGCTGCTAGAGAACTGTAGCATATCAGCCGCTATCGTGAGCACACACACCAGTGTTGACATTTGGCTGTCACTGCCCTGGAGGTATTGCTGTCTCACCTGCACTGCAGCCAGCCTTTACCACAACAGCATCCCTGAACAGGATCACTGGCACATGCGCACACACGCATGCACAGACTCAGACACCCACACACGCATGCACAGACCTAGACACCCACACACGCATGCACAGACCCAGACACCCACACAAACATGCACAGACCCAGACACCCACACACGTGTATCACCATACTTTGTGTCCAAAAGCACTTGGACATGAAAAAGAGCAGCATCCAAAATTACATGGACATAAAGAACAGCAGCATCCAAAAGTATGCAGAGGGGAAGAGCAGCAGCAGCAGGCTTACCTGAAGTTGTGGCCCCATTCAGCCACACAGTGGGCCTCATCCACACACACCAGGGGCAGGGGCATCAGGGGAGTGAGGGCTTCCAGCAGCATTGCGCTGTGCAGCCGCTCTGGAGCCACATACAACACCCTCAGCCTGTCTGCCTGCGCCAGTTACACAGACTGTCTTTTGCCTGGTGCGCAGCAGTTCCCATATGGAATGGAGACACCATGGCATGAGGTGTCTCTCAGCAGCAAAGGGAGACAAGCTGGATGGGAGAAAGGTCAAAGGGGGCAAGAGCATGAGGAGAGAAAGGCTTGAGGGGAGACAGGCTTGAGGGGAGACAGGCTTGAGGGGAGGAAGGCTAGAGGGGAGAAACACTGGAGGGGAGAAAGGCTTGAAGGAAGAAGAGCATGAGGGGCATCAGCACATCTGGCAGCACAGCACCAAGCCCTCGTTTTTCAAGCTGAACCTTGACAAGAAGCAAACATGTCATGGAGGACGTGGGCTGATAGTTTCCACAGCATAGAACGGGGAAAAATAGGCGGGGTGACAAAAGATGGACCCAAAAGAAATTCAAGGAATGTGCTGGATCATGAGGTATATGCTACATTTTGAGTTACACTCTAGATGTTGAGGTCTCTGGACCTTCAGCTACTTTTCATTCTCAGCAAAAGACTGGCTGATACCTTCAGGACAGACTGCTCACCAGCATAAATGAATCTATGAATGAATCAAGGAATGAGTGAACAAAGGATCAAATGGATGAATGAATCAGTGATTGTACCTTGAGGTCGGTGAGTACTTGCATGGCCTCCTGTTTGCTCTGGCCGCCCCACAGCATGGCTGCGGGTAGGTGGGGGGGTAGGCGAGCCAGCTGGTCCCGCATCAAAGCAATCAGGGGCGACACCACTAGGCTTGTTCCTCCCAACAACAGCGCAGGCAGCTGATAGCACAGAGATTTACCAGATCCTGCAAACCGTCATCAGCCAAGATGTCTCCACAATGTAGAAACGCCTGATGCTAGTCCACAGGCATTGTTGACTTTAGAATTACGCGATGGGACAGGCGTTTCGCTAAAAGCAGGGAATGTTTGCATCCTGAGGAGCTGTTCTGTGGTTCAAATGTACACAAGATGTCTGGAGGTGAGCATACAACGCCTACATATGGTCCTTGCTGCAGTGTTGTGCCTGATGTTTGTAGAATGGCAGGCAGAGAAGGGTGGCTGAGGTTATACTAAGAGCCATGTGCAGGGAGGATCAACCTCAGATGCAGTCTATCCAGCAACAGTGCCAGGAGCTTGCATCTGCAAAGGACTGGCCAGGGCTGCAATTCATCAACACCGTTGTTGTAGCTCACGGGAGGGAATTGCTGACGTATGCTGCTGTCTAGGTGTGAAAGGCAGTTGCTGCCTTTCATAACAGCGCTTCCTTCTTTCAGGGCGTCCAGGACAAAAAAGGAGCTTGCACCCGCAAAGGCTTTGCCAGCCCTGTGTTCTATCAACACTGCTACTGCATCTCACCGGAGGGAGCTGCTGACATGTGCCGCTTTCCATATGTGAAGGGCCATTGCTGTCTCAACAGCACTTTCTGTTGGGCGTTCAAGACAGAAAAAGGTTGACATCCTTTGTTTTGCGCACTGCAAGAAGCAAAGTACATGGCAATATTCCTTTTGCCAGCAGGCTCGAGAGTGTACCTGCAGCAGCATTGACAGCCCATGGCACAGTGGTCTGCCGGCCATAAAGCAGGGCCCCTACAGCACCCCAAGCCTCATGACAGGACATGACAGGACAAGCCCATAACCCAGAACTCAGAATCCTAAGCTGTTGAGGCAGCCCACCTGTGGGCAAGACAGCTAGCGTGGAATGGCCATCCAGCACCCTGCGCACCACCTCCAGCTGCTGCCCTCTGAACGCCCCATACCCAAAGGCAGTTTTCAGACAGCCTGCCAGTACATCATCTGTAAGCGCTGCCAGTGGGGGCGGCTCAAAGGGGGCCAGGCCTTTGGACAGGTGTAGGTTGCTGCTGATAGTGGGGTGGCTGGCAGGGGTTGGCCTGGGGGCCAGGGGGGCTGCCTCAGCATCACTGCCGCTGCCATCTGGGATTGCCTGCAGGCATAGGCAGCATGCTGCGTTTTGCTCTGAGTGACGCTTGTCCAGGTCCTTACTAAGAGTATTGCACACCTGGATGAGAATTGAGAGACAAAAAGAAATGCAAGCAGAAGCAGAGGCAGAGGCAGAGGGAAAAAGAAAACAGGGGAAGCGAAAGGGGAAGTGGAGGGAGAAAAGGAAGGAAAAGGGGAAGAGAGAGGAAAAAGGAAGGGGACGGGGAAGCGCATGGGGACGCGCCATGAGAGGCGAAAGGGGAGGAGGTGGGTGAAGTCAAAGAGCACAGGGCTTACTTGGCCGTCTGGCAGGAAGCCTGTGCAGTTCTGGGCCCAGTGGCCGGGTTTGCCACACTTGAAGCAGACATGGTAGGGGTCCTTGTACCCCTCCAGGTACTCCCCACCGTCCCCAGCTTGAGGCAAGAAGCTGTACGGAACAACACTCACTTGATGCAGCAGGCCCATCAGGGGTTGCTTTTGATGTGAATGAGCTTGCTGTACTGAAAGCACATGTGTTAGGGATCCTTGCAGCCTTCCAGGCAGTTGGCTGTGTCATCCGCCTGAGGGAAGACGCTGTACTCAAAACACAAAGCAGTGACTGACAGTAATTGACTGATGCAACATGCATATCGGCTTTTGAAGTTGATATGAGTGGGTTTGCTAAACTGAAAGCACATGTATTGGCAGTCCCTGCAGCCGTCCATTTAGTCATCTCTGTTGCCAGCTTGAGAGGTCACAGACACAAAGCAGTGATTCAGTAACTCACAATGTTTGGCTGATGCAATGTGTGCATTAGCCTGCGAGTTTGTGAAGTACAGACTGTTCATGAACTAAACCCAGGAGAGGCCCTCGCAGCCTTCCAGCCGGTCAACTCTGTTTTGTCTCCTTAGGGCAGGAAGCTGCATTCCAACACAATCCATGACTATGGCCTACACAGAAACTGACACAGCAGCTGCTGACACAGTAGCAGTATCAGGTGATGGCTTGATCAGCTGCACCCAGGCTGCAATCGCACTGCAGCAGCCAGTGCAGCAGCCCCTGCAAGTGCTGAAGGCGTGTTTTGGGCCACACATGATGGCCAAAGTGTAGAACCCATTAACCATCATTACCAGGTTTAACAAATCATTTGATGGTGGTCACACCACTGCTGACCACCCATGCAATGCTGTGCTAGGCATGCCAGTGGCACAGCTGTGATGTTGCTTGTAGTGAGTAATCTATGGGCATACGCTGCATGGATCCGCATGATCTGATGTGCATGGCAGCTGACAGCATGCATGTCTATGTACATCAGAAATGCACCTGACTGTCCCAGCAGTTTTCAGTGTTGTCACTTACTCCTGTAGCAATCTGAGTTAACGGCACTGAGCAACATAACTGATTGATTGATTGATTGATTAATTGATTGATTGGTTGATTGAGTGCTGGATTGATTGATCTTGTGCCAGCCTTTGCTCTTGCATCAGTGCGTTTCAAAGTACAGGCTCGTCGTGGATTGATATACAGCACGATGCTCGCCGCATCAACTCCACACCTCGGGTGATAAACCAAGCCTGCTGTATGGCCTTCAGAATTGGGGTGAGGCATACCTGATGCCTACCTGGCTGAATGACATGACTCTCTCTGTGTATCAACAGTGAAATGGCAATGCAAGCAAACAAGTGCACAAGACCACAGGTGTGGCTGACCTGGTTTTGCGGCGGCCAAACTTGGTGCTGCCCTTTTTGGTACGGCCCCTGGCCCCAGACTTGCTCAGGAACTTTTTGCCCTTGCCACCCTGCATGCCAAAATTGAGGATGGAAAAACACCACACTTCATCAGTTTTCATTGAGGTTTTCATTACAGCAAGATGGTATTTATGTTTTCTGGGGCAGAAGACAAGGTAAAAATATTTTTCCTTGGGCCTTCTTCCATTCTCAGTGGTGTACAATTGCCCAGAAAACCCTATGTGTTTGAATCTTTTGTAATGCTTGAAACCCATTTTCAAGCATTACAAAAGCTGGAAGTGAAGACTTCTGCAGAGTCCAGCTAAAATCAGCACGTCTGATTTCTGTGCATGTCAAGCATAAGGCCTCCTGGAGTGCAGTGACATTCTACACAGGACTACACCGACTAACAGAATCCCTGGACAAACACTGGGTGCATGTACTTTCTGGAAATATAATTCCTACATCAGTGCGAATGTGCTGTGCAACGATTGCCACACATAGGGCGCTACACAGGTATGTATGTACCTGACCCCAGAGGAAGACACATGTTTGATGAACAAACGAACTAACATACGGACACGCGAACAAAGGAATGCATGAATGAATGCATGCATGCATGAACAAATGAATGAGTGACTGAGTGAGTGAATGATTGAATGAGTGAGTGAGGGAATGAATGAATGGGTGAATGAATGCCAGAGACCTAGTGGTCCAGGCACAGATCCATGCAATCTGGTACAATGCATTTGGCAGCCGTGTGTGATGCAGCTTGCCTTTAAGTTGCTTCTGACAAAGTTCTGTCTTGTGGCTGTGCGTCTGTAGCCTCCTTGGCCTGTACCAGCTGCACCAGCCCTGCCGCCCCTACCAGGGCCTGCTGCTGCCTGCTCTGCCTGCTGCGTGCTTGTGCGCTTTTTAACTGCGGTTTTGGTGGGAAGCCTTGCTGCCGTGCCTGATCTGGCAACTTCCTCCTCAGAAGATTCTCCCAAGACTTCATCTGTGCCACCATCACCAGCCTCGCTGTCACAGACAGCTGTCTCCGTCAAGGCAGCGTCATCTTCTTCATCTGTGCTGCTCACATGCTGTCTCCTTGCCTTGCTTCCTGCTGAGGCACTGATCTGCTTCTTGCTAGCACACACTACCTTGCACGCATTCATGCCTGCCTTGTCGACTCTCACCTGCCTTGAGTCCAGCAGCTGAGTCAGCATCTGACGACTCATCAGCAAAATTGCTGTTGTTGCTGTCATGCTCATTGGAGCTTTCGACCACAGCTGTGGTGTGAGCCTGACGTGGACGCAAAGACCGGCGGCTGATAGGCTCATGCTGAGACTGCCGTGCTTTTGCGCTGCTTCCAGCTGGATCGTCTCTGGGTTGCCTGACCACAGCAGCTGCTGGGCTTGCTTTGCCTGCTGCGTGTGCTTTGCCTGCTGGGCATGCTGTGCCAGTCAGGGTCCCTGCAGGCGCCTTGCTGACTCTGTGCTGAGGCACTGCCCTCACAGGTCCATCAGCATCATCATTGCTAGCGGCTGCCTGCTTTGCACGCTTGGTTAATCGAGCCGTGGCCCCATGCGTGTTTGCCGGCATGGTGCGCCCATCCTGACCCTGTGTAAGTTGACTCACTGACTCAAGGACATCACCTGATTTGCTAGGCTCACCTGCCTGCTTACATGCAATGCCATCAGGCTGTGGTGCAGCCCTCTTCTTCAATGTTCTGCTCACAGGCAAGCTTCTGCTCTGACTGCTTGGCGCAGCAAGCCTAGAACTACTACGCTGAGATCCTTGCTGTACTTTAGCATCATGCTCAGCATTGTACGTGCTGGCAGGCTGTTGTACACACCCATCATTCAGCACAGGCTTTGATGGTTGCGCTAACATGCTCTGTTCTGTAGTTTTGACACGTGAGCCTGCAAGCTGCTGCGATTGGCCATCAGGCTGTGGTAGCTGTAGATGTGAGTCAGCTGCCATGCTGCTTGAGGGTGCATGAGGGCTGCTGACTCCTGTATGCTGGAGCTGACAGCACACAGCAGTGCCTGCATCAGTCTCAAGTGTTTCATTGCAGGTTTCCTTGCAGGAATCGGGCAGAAGCTGCCCAATTGCTGTGCCCTGGGGAACGCCTGAGGGACTGTTGAGGCTGTTTTTAGCAGCTGCAGGCTGTGCCAGCTGTGGCTGATCTAGCCGGTCATATTCTGCCCCTGCCGCGCCCTCTGCATGTCTTTCGACCTGCTGTCTTTGCAGGAACCCCAGCTGTTGCTTTTGGGCAGCAATCTGACTGAACCCTCTCACTGCCTGCATTGCATGTCTGTAATCCTGGCCTGGAGCGTATCAAGTGTGTATGCAATATTGAAATGCCATGTGGCCTGTTCAATCAAGCAATACATGATGCCAAGAAGTGTTTGACATCTGTAGACACAGCTGTTGTCTGTATATAGACACGGCTGTTGTTTAAGTATAAGGCCAGTTCTTGTGGGTCAAGTGAACACTCTTCCAGCAATGAAAGGGGTGTATGTAGGTAACTTACATGCAGCTTGTTGAGGACTTGCTCCCTCAGAGGGCTGACAGGACCTGCTTGATCAGGAGCTTGCTGTTGACAAGCAGGATCTGCCGGGAGCCGGCTTGTGATGGTGTTGTTACAAGCATGACTTCTGCCTTGAGACGTGCCTGCACTGGCCAGGAGGGCAATTAAGAGCACAGCTGAGACAGGTCAGCTTCAGGCCGAGGCTGTGTCATGGTCTTGGGTCAGATTACGCGTTGGAGTGGAAGTGTTGCAGAGAGTGAGCTCTGTGACCGTGCACATGTGTTAGCATGCACTTGGAAGATGCAAGATGATCATGGTTTTAGTCACCACGCTTCCAACACTGCAAAACCCAGACCTGCACAAAGCAACATCTCCAAACGTTACATGGTAGGCATTGTCAGCACAGTGGGTCTGTTGTCGTGATGATGTGCAGCTTCTCACAGGGAGGTAAAGGAGCTGTCGTGAGTACCTTGTTGATTCTTGCCGCTTGGCTGTGCCTTGGGGCCTCTGGAGAATGGATTGGACTGGCTGTGCATGCCTGACCTACACCCAAAGGTTTGCTGGTGATGATGATGATGAGCTAGAGGTGCTTGGGCTGCGGAAGGCAAGACTGCACCATAGGTGCCAGCACCATAGATAGCCTTCTCAGCAGGACCTAATGTAAGCAAGCAAGTGATTGCTGGGCAAGCATTTGATACATGTGTCATACACAATATAGAGAGCAGAAGAGATGCTGACCTGCTGCAGACTTTTGCTTGTGAGCTTTCCAGCGCTTCCATTCCAGACCTGTGAGCAGCTGCCATCATGTGACACAAACCTGTTACAGGAGATGTGGATTTTGATGGTTGAGAGGAAGAGTCTGTAGCAGAGCCTGATACCTATTTCAGCTGGGAAATCCTCGAAGAACGGATCTCTCCCCTGCTGTGTTTTGAAATCTGTGATCCAGGCTTTCAGCACAGAAAAGTCTCTTGCTGCGTCCATTCGGGTAGAAAAAAGCTGTTTCAGAGACGGCACTTCATGATGTATCGCTCCTTTGTGTGCCTGAGACTGTCATCGAAGCTGTAAGCTTCCTTTGCAAGTTAGGTCAAAAAAGTCAAGCGGCACCTGCATCGGCCCAAAAGGGACGCATCGGTACCTTGATTAAGCAAATACGCTGACCCTCTTGCACAGTATTTGTGAGCACGGCCGTCGATCGAGGGTTTGAGAACTGCGCTGCTTGAGGACCTGGCCCGACAGACGGTTTTCGAACAAACATAACAAGACGATGCAGATACGCTTGGGTCCTTTTCCGTTCTTCTTCCCATGGCATGCTTTGCAGCTGAAACGGCAGCCCAGCTATGCGCAAAACGCTCGATCTGCTCATGCCCAGCAGCGTATGTCACTGATTCGATTGCGGACTGGAGGCTGCAGGTCGTCCCTTGCTTGTGTACCCCGTGGCAGAGGTCGCTCTGTCTTCAAAGCACCTTCAGTCTTGACAGCGCTTTCTTCCAGCGGGTTTGGCTACCACGATACTTGCATGACTAGCAACACCAACGGAACCCCGGGATCGCGGATCCAGGTTTCCGTGTCCAAAGGCGACATCCGCATTGCTGCACCTAACGTTGACTTGGAATCGTTGCCTGACTACCTGAAGAAGGAGTGCTTGCTTTTCTATTACCCAGATCAAGCCATTTTGGCAAAAAAGATCGCTGCTGCCAGCTCCAGCATCCAACTGAGCGAAGTCAAATGGGCGTGAGTCACACCTCAGCTGCAACAACATGCCACAGCATGCAGGCCTCGGCACCACAGCACTCATTTTCTGCTTATAATGTTGCAGGAAGTTTGCTGATGGATTTCCTAACTTGTTTGTGAAAGATGCAACACGCATCAGGAATCGGCATGTTGCCTTCCTTGCGTCTTTCCAACACCCTATTTCCATCTTTGAGCAGCTGTCCATCATTTACCAGCTGCCCAGAATGTTTGTGGGTTCATTTACTGTAGTACTGCCCTACTTTCCCACGGGGACTGCAGAGAGGGTGAGTCTGCTTGCCTCATGCTATAAACAGCATCTGACTTAGATAGGCTGCTTTACTGACTTACAATTTTAGAGAGCAGCACTGTAACACAACCTGCTGCATTGTGCAGAGCTTCTTACGCTGTATGCTGCAGATAATTTGTCTGCATGACCACTGTTCTTCACCTACAATGACTGAATTTTCCCCCCAACAGCAGCATTTGAGACTCCCACTATGTGCCATCCTACTCATGTGCCAAGCCTCATTACAGTGTGGGGACTACCCTAACATCTGGTTTAAGTAGAACGTTTTGCTGCCCTGCAGGTGGAAGCAGAAGGCGACGTGGCAACAGCCTTCACCCTGGCGCGTATTTTGTCCAACATCCCTCTGTCACGAGGCGGCCCAGCCAGCGTCGTCATCTTTGACATCCATGCTCTGCAGGTATGCTTGTGCAGTACGCCCTTCAGTGACACAGTAAGCTGTAGCTTCAGGCATCAAATTTCTCAAGCATCTTGCCTCCTGTTCTGAGTGTCACAACACTTACACTGAACAGTATGTTGATGTCACTGCCTTGTCAGATATGCAGGCATTGACGCAGCAGGGTTCTGATGCACATCCCTGCTCAATGTAGCTGCATGTGACCGCTGCTATCATTTGCACTGATGTGCATTGATTGTTGGTAAACTCGTGCGCCAGCTGTGTTTACTTTCCTTCATGTGCTGCTGACTGTCCTGCAAGGTCATTGCGATGATTGTCGCTGTTGCCACTGCTTGTTGTGTTGCCACTGTCTGAATGGGTTCAGAATGACCACGATGACTGTCACTATCTCTCATCCTGCTGCCAGCACAAGCTTGACAGCAGGGTGACACTGTGATTAAGCCAAGGCTGCCTTGTGTGCATAATTTGTTTGTTCAGCCAGTCAGTCAGTCAGTCAGTCACTACTTCAGTCAGTCAGTCATGCATTCATTTGTTGGGTCATTTTTTCATCAATAAAGTCAGGTCTTCATTTGTCCAACAAGTGTCTTCCTGTAGGGCAAGGTACATGCAGTCCTGAGTAGCTCCCTGCATGAAGCCCTGTAGTCGACATATATTCCACTGCAGGAACGGTTTTATTTTGGTGATACAGTGCTGCCCCTCTTTGAGAGTGGCATTCCTCTTGCAAGAAAGAAGCTCAGGTCACTGCCAGACGCTGACAACATCACCATTGCATATCCAGATGAAGGATCTTGGAAGCGCTTTCACTACCAGTTTGGTGACTACCCTGAGGTGGGTGGTGTTGTGCCCCTGCTGCAAAGGCATGCTTGGCATGGACACATGGAGCATGACTCACTGCAACTGAAATTGATGCATGCCTCAAGTGGTGGCTGGTGTGACAATGACAAAGCTTGTTTCGGTTTGTTTGATTGATTATCTCTTGAACGGTACCCTTGTTTCAACTTCATTGCTCAGCGTCTTGTATGTGTGCAGCATCATTGCATCTTGTGGCACTGTGTACCTTCTGAAGACGTCAAGACCACTGTCTTGATCATCAACAGTATTGCAGGGTTTTGCAGGGCTGGATGTCCTGTGTATGTAATCTACATGTATGCACTACTGTTCTGCATTATCGGCAAAGCAAGTGAAGTGCGCTATCTGGTTTATGCTGGCCCAGTTGATATGCTGAGTGCACATGCCTGTTGTTGCAGTGGATAATGTCCCTTGGGGACATTCTATGTATTCTGGCTGTCATGCAGGCTTGCTCATGTCAGTGAATGATGATCAAGTGGTGTGCTTGTGAGCCCATGTGGATACACTGTTGCAATTGTCAAGTTGAGAGTGCAAAGGACTTCATGCCATGCCTGGTGCAGGTGATTTGCACCAAGGTGCGAGATGGGGACAAGCGCATTGTGAGGCTGAAAGAGGGGGAGCCCAGGGGGCGGCATGTGGTCATTGTTGATGACCTGGTGCAGTCAGGTGGCACTCTCAGGGAATGCCAGAAGCTGTTGTCCAGCCAGGTACTCCATATGCATGAGTCACTGTTCTTGCCGCATGTGATTTTTTGTGTATCTTGATACTGTAGGCAACAATTGCTATGTATCTTGATAATGTAGGCAGCAATTGCTATGATGAGCGCAATCATTGCTTTGAGCTGTCTCCACTACCCTCAAGGACTTGATCTCTTTGTTTTAACAAATTTGGCCTGATTGCAGGGTGCGCTGGCAGTGAGTGCGTACGTCACCCACGGAGTCTTTCCCAATGACTCCTGGAAGCGCTTCACAGCGTCTTCTTCGTCAAATGGAAATGGAGCTACAGACTTCAAGCACTTCTGGATCACCGACTCCTGCCCCAAAACAGTGCAGGCAGTGGCTAATCAGGCGCCCTTCGAAGTGATCTCACTTGCTGAGCCTATAGCAGCTGCTCTGCAGATATAAAACAGGATCGCTGGCTGTGACAATAATGATGTGCCTGATGCATGCTACATTTTATATATGGCAGTTATAGGACTGCAGCATTGCTATGCTGTTGAAGCTGTTAATGACAGGGTTTGCTTCATGCTCTTGCAATTTTTTGACAACATGTATGCCAGAACTGTATTGCTGTTGGTCTGGAGCACTCCTAGCTCACAGTGTCTTGGCAGGACTTTGCACTAGCTTGCTTGCTTTGCAGCTGCACAATCGCAAATCTGACCTGGTGGATCAGGTGGTGAGCACATCGTGGTCTGTATCACCATCAGCCTAAAAATGATTGTGAACAAAGAAGTCTGCTTCCTGAGGTCCTATATAGATCCATATATGGTGTCTTGCTCACAATGATACATCATGACACGCGTGTTCCGCTCATCAAGACTTCAGCGACTGTGTTAGCGCACATTCCACGGGCGCGTCTGCACACTGTGGCTAGCATGCTGAAGCATCTTAACTTCCAACGCTGAGGAAGAGGTACAGTAGATTCCTTTAGACTTCCAAGGTATTGGCAGACCAGCCTTGCCAGGCAGAAGTAAAGCTCGCGATGCTCCTGCTCAAACCGTAAGGTCAACATCGCATTTGTCCCAGCTTCCGGCGGAGCGAGCGCGGCCATGAGTTGCATCTGCAAGCCAGCTGAGCACTCAATCCTGGAGATGTATAACTGCAGCCCAGACGGTCACAAGTTCTTGGGAAAATTCTACTGCTGGCGACACTTATTCAATAAGATTGCCGGTATGAGGAAATGTGGCCATCCTGCTTGTGTCGCCACAAATCATTTTCATTGCGGAGGTCGCACAGACGCCCTGGGCCAGTGGTTTTGTCCAGAGCACCTGCATAGCCAGTACTCTAGTGATGTGCTCATCATATGGGTCCTCAAGCAGCAGGAATTTCCGCCAGATATCGTCAGAAACATTTATCACCTTATGGTCGGAAGCTTAAACTCCACAAAGCTTGAAGCCACAGCAAAAGCTCTTCACCGCAGGCATCAAAGACAGCAACAGGCCATTGCAACAGGACCAGGAGATGCTCTCCCAGCTACCTCCCCCTCGTCAGGAGGCAAAAGTCTCTAATTAGAAATCCGTGGGTGTGATGTCAATCAAGCAGCCACAGCCTACTGAAGTACAGCAGCTGTTATAGTCATTCAGCAGGCACACCTCAACTCAAGCCGTGTTTTGATGTTGATGTTAGCCTGGTCCAGGTGCAAAGGGCCATGTTGCTCCTTTCCAGGTGAGGCTCATGACACTTGGCAGATCTGATTCTGTAATCAACTGAACTGCCTTTGCAGTTGTCTTGATATGTCAGGGTTTCACACCCAAAGATGTGTTGCAGGGCTAGGGATGGCTGTGACCTGTTGCTCCTGTTTGCATGCCAGCCGGCAGCACCATTGCTGTTGGGAGCCCTTGGCCCTCGCCATTGGCACCTGAGCAAATGAAGACGAACAGCGTCCTTGTATGTAGAACGCATCGGGGTGGCCGTGTACAGGATTGAACAACTTACATGGCCACGCTGATGTGCGTATGTCATCTCTGGGTGGCAAGCTGTCTTGGCAGTGGAGGAGTGGCATTGCACATTGGCTGTCACACTATATGGCACCTGTGCCGGGGGCCTTTTTTGGTGTCTGCTGCACAACAGGGAAGTGCTGCAAGGCATTGTGCTACTTGGCATTGTACTGCCAATTTGTGTGCACAATAGCCCATTGTGTGCAAGGAGGCCGAGGCTCAGACTTTGGGCCCTGTGTCTGTATGTATGATTATGTACTCAGAGCTTAATCAAGTTCACGCTACATTTTGCTGTCTCACTTCCCTGCATTGCCTTGTCACACACAATTTGCAATCAGGGGTTCTTGCTGTTAGCAGACCAGTATTCATTGCTGAGCGTTGAGTGGTGAACAAATTTTACACATGGTGGCTGTGTGCTCATATTATGTATACAGAAGACATTGGATGCGCAAGGCCAACAGACCTCTCTGAACTAGATCCCTGACCCTCGCGGGAGTGGCTGGCATTGATTTCACTAGTGAGTACTGCCACCGGAACTGTGTCCATCATGTCTCGATATAATCATACCACATGATACTGTATCATTGTATAACACTGTACACGAATGGTACAACATGCCACAAAATGGTCCAACACGCTACAACAGGACTATGAATACAAGACAGAACAGGTCAAGCACCCAGGTCATCCTGCAGAGCATCCAAGCTTCCTGACGAAGCTGCATGCGCAGATGACCGTAGCTAATGTTAGCTAAAGATAATTAGCTAATGGCTGATCCATGACATCACGGACCAAGAACAGATCAGGTCATCGAAGCAGCAATTGCTGCGATTCATGTTGCGTGTTCGTCCTGAGACCGGTATACTATGCTAAGTCCATCACATCAGAGTGTTTGGCGGGACGATTTGCCGCTCTAAAGGCGTTTGCGTGTCGTTGACGCCAGGACGTAGACAACACAGTGATCCAGCGACTCGTCTGGATCACTGTACAGGTGTCGCAAGCCTGCAGACAACAACTTATGGACGCAGCGACAGGAATAGCATGTGTTTGCGCTGCGCTGGTAACTTTGGTGAGATTTCATTCTCCCGGAAACGTTATTTTGCGGTATTTCAGCCTGTTTTCCCAAAGTTTGCAAACTTGCTGTTCAGCCCGACTGCTGCTTGCACGCATGGCATCTTGCAATGGGCTACTTTCTGGTCTCACCATGCCAGCAACTACTTGCAGATCATCAGCTGGTGCAGCAACTGGGAAAACAGGTGGAAATACAGACACATACCTGGACCAGCCTACAGCTTTCCCCTTGGCAACATGGCAACCGTCAGAAAGAAAATGCAGTTCAGAGCATACACTGACTGGCAGGCCCAGTATGGTGACACTTTCAAGATGTTTTTTTTACGGCAACCTGTGGTGGTCACCACTGGTGAGCCTGTATTTAACACAGCGCAGACTGAGCATAAACTGCTTGGTCATAATTATAACTAGTTAGCTTACATGCAGCAGTACTGTTGTACATACAGCATTTACAGAGCATACACAGAGCATAACGTAAAACACAATCTTGTGACTGCAGATCCTGCACTGGCCCGGCAGATCACGGTCAAAGATTTCAGCAACTTTCACGACAGGTTCATCCCAAATTTGGGCAACTCCCTGCATTCAGGACATCGCCGCGAATCTGAACAGTCTAGCATGGCAGTTGCAAGGTACCAACAGAGTTCTTGAAATCCCCTCCTTGTTGACTCAAAGCCTGTGACGCACTGCACGTCCCATCTCATCATCACTGCTTAGTACCAGTTGTTGTTACTGCAGATGTTGTCTTGCTTGAAGTTGCACAGGCACTGCAACTTCAGCAAAGCCCATGGCTAGGCACAACCGTTGCTTGCAGGTCCACATCTTGTTCTCGCTTTGAAAGCAAGGTGTGAGTGCTTGCAGGGGTGCATACTGGGGCAGCTTGCGCGCAGGTGCACAGCCAATGTTCCACAACAACAACCTGAAGGAGTACGCAGGAATCATCAACCAGGCTGTAGATGACCTGATCAACAACCTGCGTGCAGCTGCCAAGACAGGCGAGCAGGTTGACATGCATGAGCAGTTGGGACGCTTGACAATGCAGGTCATTGGCGCTGCAGCATTTGGGTATGACTGTGACCATGCACACATGGTCTCACAACATTTCAGGCTGCATTCCTGGGATTGGGGATGCATGTCGCATCAGGTCATCCCGGAGTGAAGTTGCTAGTGCACAAGCTGCACACTGCACATGCTTCACTCTGCACTATTCACGTGTTACAGTTACTTAGCATTGCACCGTGGAAATGTCCTGCTAAAGATCTCACTCATTATAGCTGTTGCAGCAGCCCTTGCATCTGAGCATGTGCCTAAGCATGTAACCTTACTGCACATTAAGGTCACGTGCATGCCAATGCAATCACATGTATGCCTGCTGCAAGGCCCACAAGATTCTGCAGCAGTTGTAATGTGAGCTGGCATACGTATCCTTGAATGCAGGGTCAAGTTTGACACCCAGAACGCTGCAGCTGGGGACGATATCCCCTTGGTCAAGGCAACCAAAGCATTTTGGGCCAACGCCAAGCCAACTTTCTGGAACCTGTGTGCTTTCGGAGCGCCACCTGTTGTTATGCCTCTGCTCAGAGTGCTAGCCCGTGCGTTCCCAAGTCAGGTGCTAGTTGACCTCGAGGACGCACTTGCCACCTTGTATGACGCCTCAGATTGCCTCATCAAGGTAATCACATACACACCTGTGCTGTGCCTTATTGATTCTGAAGACCAGCTTTGCTTTTGTCCCTTGGCAATCAATGTACACTGCTTTTCACTACTGGGTTAGCTGGGACGCAGTGCCAGAAGGCGTGAAGTTGTCCAGTCTGGTGTAGAGCACATCAACATGTGTGCACACTTGGTATGCTGGCTGCCAAAACAGAACCTTGTACAGGGAGCTACTCAGGACTATCTGTCGCTGTGTCTAGCGGATATCACCTGTTGAGTGAGTGAGTGAGTGAGTGAGTGAGTGAGTGAGTGAGTGAGTGAGTGAGTGAGTGAGTGAGTGAGTGAGTGAGTGAGTGAGTGAGTGAGTGAGTG
>JAABUP010003272.1_pt1 | contig 28900 bp, 45 predicted proteins | sample 5559201 | NCBI WGS metagenome assembly JAABUP01 (sample SAMN10711887, study PRJNA513373) | rock metagenome | isolation source: Antarctica rocks | place: Antarctica | reverse complement strand
AGCTGGCTTGTTTCGATTCTGAGCTGGTATGCTTTCGTACAAGTCCTTCATTTCCTTGTAATGAGACCTCAAGAACTTGAGGGGCTTTGGCACAGACGTCATGGATGTTGTAGACTCCCTGCATGCCCAAGGCAACGTAATGTGCATGCATAATGTGATACCCTATACGTAAACTTTGTTAGCAAGCTTGACACACCACAGTCATACAACTATAGGCCAGAAAAGCAGAGGGCGAATGCCTATATGATCACCTGATCTCTCTGGCAATGCCGTCCAAAGCTGTACGCTGTACGCCCGCATCAGAGTCCTTTGCTCGCTCAAGCATCAACTCCAGGTTCTTTTTCAGCTCCAGGTCCTCCTCTGACAAGTCAGCTTCCTTGTCCTCCTCGCCCTTCTGACCCTTCTTCTTAAGCTTTTGCTTCTTTTGCTTGGCCTGTTCGGGATCTGCGTCGACCATCTTTTCGTCTTTGACAGCCATAAGCAATCAGTTTCACGAGATCACAAGCAATCGCTGGTCGTGCAGCTCTGCTGCGAAGGATGACGGTGATGCCTGTATATCTTTCACGTTGCAGATCACGATTGACGATACAGCTATTGGATCTTGCTGACTGTCGATCCGCAGGTGAATGGCAAGCACAGCAAGACATGGTGTTGCACACTGCCCACAACGCCTTCTGCCCTTGCTGCAACCGCCCTTTGGCCCCTCCTGACTACCATCGAATTTCATGAGCATTGACCAGCAGGGTACAAGCAGGAGAGCTTCCAGTGTGCTTGCTGGTGGGCGCCTGCAAACATGTTTACAAATATGTTTACAAGCAGTTCACATTTAGTAGCATACAGCGTGTCCTGTTCACACTCTGGTATACACAAGCATTGCGTCCTGTATAGGATACTGCTGTTGAGGCAGAGCACAACAAGAGGTTGGACGGCGAGAGCTAGCAGTCAATGCTCAAGAAATTGGCAATTGCAGCAATCAGTACACAAGACCAAGGATAACATGGTTTGCATAACCCCTTCATAAGCTCTGCAAATTAGTGCACCCTTGGGAACGTGTATCTGAGGTCCAATCTATCAAGGAAACGTGTATCTGGAAATCCAATCTATCCTAGGCAATTGTCACTTAAACCGAAATGTGTATTGTCAATTCAGACAACTAACTGTGACACTGCCGGCAAATTGCATGTCAGATGCTGCAAGACCCTCTCTCTATCTAAACTGAAATTCAACCATGCCTGACCAGGCTGCACTGGAGCACTGCAGTGCGTCACTGGAGCAGGCTTTGCTATTGAACCTGCTTGACTATCAAGACTTGACAGCTGTATACCAGATCCTGAATTGACCTGCGCCTCCAGTTGTGCTTGATCAGGCACCCGCTGGCGATTTTGCTGATTTGATCTATGATGTTGTTGCTGATGATGCTGATGTTGACTTTGAACTCCAGCAGACTCAGCTGCAGCATCAGCTCTTGTTGTTGCAGCTGTGTGTCTACCGGAGGCTTGCTCTCGCCGTTTGTTCTTGATCCACAGGCGAAGCTGTTTTATGTATGGATACACTCGAAAGAACTTATGGCGTGTGCCTTCCTCCGTATGGTATACCTGTAGTCAATGTGACAGAGACTGTGAGAGCAAGATGCATGAAGTTGCAAGACAGCGCATCCAAGATCGCATGACACAGTCATGTTGTGTGCCTGGCAAACTGCAGTTTGGTAAATTCGGCGTTTTACATGGCACTGTCATAAAATTTGCACACAAGTCTCACTGTCACCAGCCTGCCTGGACAGGAACAATGGAACACATAATGGAACACATGGCAACGTGAAAGCCTGGCTCAGATCGAGCAGCAGGCAGACAGGACAAGCGAGTGCATGCGTGGGTGTCTATTCAGACAAGCAAGCATGGCTGGCGCAAATCGGTGGTATCATTTGCCTCACAGGACCTCCTGAAAGAAATGTGTGCAGACAGCAGGCAGCAATGACACATACCATGGCAGACTGTTCTTTGGTCATAGGCAGCTCGTTCACAACATGCCAGGCAAGGGCTCCAATTTCCTTGCGAGCTATGGGAGCAAAGGGGGTGCTTTCCTCCACCTGCATATGTTATTACACACATCTGCCATCTTGATGATGAACACTTGACTTGCTAGCTGTTGGAACTTCTAAAGCCAGAGCAGCAATAATCCTAGGCTCATGCAAAATGGCTGGCTGCCCTCACAACAATGCAACAGGTTCAGCAGGATGATGCTGACAACCCTGTAGTAAGTTACACTACAGCATGCCTTACAACCAGGAAGTTGATCATGACATCAAGTGGATTTGCAGACAGTAGAAGGCACTCGATTAAGGTGCATCGTGTGAGCATCAATGGACATACCCCCTGAATGATGTATAACCTGCTGCGCTTCTCCTGCATATGTATCTCAATGTAATCGTTGCTCTTCAAACGAGAGCCAACATCAAATCCTGTCTCCTCCAAAACCTGAAGGACAGAGGCACATTGGTCAAAAGTATCGCAGGGTGAAGCCTGTAATAAGAACGTATGTGACACAGCCACAAGTCGCATGGCCCAAAGCACAGACTGAACGCAATGCAGTGACAATGCCAAAATGTAATTCAAATTTTTCTCTGCATGCATGCATACAAGTGTGTTTCCGCAGGCACATCAAGTATGTGCGGCACAGGCCACGTGCTACCCAAACTACACATGCATACATGCAACAACATGGGGGCATCACATGTTTGCGATGCATGCAATAGACTCATTTGAGAGCCAGCTCCACCTTGCCTCTCGCACGGCACAATCTGCGTCAGCTTCATCTTTGTTGATCTTGCCAGTAGGGAAGCCCCATCCATCCCCTGCTTTCCAGCCCTTCACCAGCAGGCATTTCTCCAAGTTGGGTTCCAGAATGATGGCACCCATTGTGGGTATGGTTTGCTTGTACGCATTGAAGCGCCAGTAGATCTCTTCAAGCTGATGTTGGTATGGCTGCAAGCCAGGTACCTGCCTAGGAAGAGTACATGCATGTCAGAGCATTCAGTGCAGAAGACATGCAAGCTGCAGCTTTGCTGACAGTGACTTGTCAAAACATCGATCCTTAGCATTGCTGCTGAAAGACTGCAGTGTTGATTGTTGATTTTGCAGCTAAAAGTGCCTTTGGTGACAGCTAGTGGGTGATGGGCTGACCTAAATATAAGTGCAACAAACTCCTTGAGCGAGTATGAGCGTAGTCTCAAGTCCTTCTCCCTGCTAAAATCCTGCAGTGCGTGATGCTTATTTCTGGAGCTAGCACAGATTTGATATGCAATCAGGTGAAGAGCTGGATCACCTCGTAGAACCAGTGTGCTTGCTCCACTAGGAACAGCAGGCGCTCAAATGATCTACAGCACAGCACTCTTCAGTAAGCTGGTTGTGTGCTGACGGGTTGTTGCTGAGCAAAAGCTGCAATCTTACTCCAGTTCCTCTGCAGGCACATTCAGAATGAAGCGAGTGCAAAGGTCTTCCAGCAAGTCTGTGCTGGGCTGGAGGTTAGCTGTCATGCTTGGAAAAAAGCAGTTCCGTCAAGTGTCCGCAATTTCGATGCTATTCATTTGTTGCGACCGCGGCTAGTTAGGTTTTTTTGAGAGCACGCAAGCAGTGTCCGCGCTGCTCCGCAAGCTTGCTGAAGGGGTTGCAGCGCCATCCTCACGTGCGAAGATGCACGTGCAGTTGGCAAGATGTTCTGTGACGCATCTTCTGATCAACCCGGCTTAAGACCTGTTTCTGAACGCAAGTCCATTTCCTTCTTCGCTGGTCAATATCCGAAACAACTTGGACATAGCTGCGCTCGCTGTACTTCCTGCATTTTGCACACGTTGGGGCGATCCCTTGTTGTATAACTTTTGTAGCCCATTCGGTAGTAATCGTTCGCCTCACGTTGTCGTTGATAGAAGGACCATGAGAGATTGAAAACGCTGAATGACCGAGTCGCTTGGTCCTCTTCGGTCGAAAAAGCAGCACAGCACATCTTTGGACATCGAATCACTCGGTGCTTTCACACGTCCAGATAAAGCCTTGCCAGCTTTGGACACACCAAGGCAAAAACGTGAGCTCGTGTGTCAATCATGTGCTGAGTCTTACTTGCGTCAAGCTTCCCACGGCGCTAGACGTCCGACTGGCAGCACGCCTGATCAGAGGCTTGGAGCATACATCACTCGACATAAGTTGACACAAAATGCCTTGTGGTGGTCGCAGCTCCTGCAGTCAAGGCATGGAAGTGCCAGCTTGCTCTGGCCATCACTCAGATCTCCTTCTGCTGCGGTTCAGTGTATCTCAAACGAGCTTTGAGAGCAGTAGACAGCACCAAAGGACAGAACTTCCATCCTATAATATATGCATTCACCAGAGAGGTCATTGCTGCACCAATCATGTGCAGCATGGCTTGGGCATCCTCTCGTAAGTGCGAGGCACATCGAGGCTGCAGTAACAACAATCATGCTCAATGCTCAAATGTTTTGCAAGGGCACAGCCAGCATCTGCAAGCTGTACACCTTGTGTGCGTACTGCATGACAAATTGTGATATTTGCAGGTGTGCTTCCAAAACGTAGTGATCTGCTACATGTCGGTGCTCTGGGCGTCTGTCTCTTTTTCAACCAGCTGATGTACATCATTGGCATCTCGTTGTCCGGGGTGCTGGTAGCTACATGCATGCAACCAACCATCCCAGTCTTTACAGCTATGATAGCAGTATGCCTCAGGCTAGAAGCTGGGTCCATACAAAAGTTCTTGGGCATTGGGCTAGCTGTGGCTGGTTCTGTTAGCATGGTAACACTTCATGCACCAACCCCATTGTGCATCTGCCTTTGCTAGCACACTCTACACAGAAGAGCTGTGTCAAACAGGCATTGTGTGTGCATGCCACAATCTTATCAAGTGCAAGGCAGCAGCCATACAAACAGTGTTGCACAGACATTCCTTGCCAACTGTAATGATGCAGGGACTGGTCAACCTGTCACTCTGTGCAACCCTTATATGGCATGTATGGACTAGCAAAGTGCTTTCTGGTATTATTGGTTTGCATTGGAGCTGATCAGCACACACACACACACACACACACACTGTGACCATCCGTGCAGGAGTCGTACAAGGACAGCAACTGCAAGCCTCTGACCTCCAAAACCACAGTGCAGGCACAACACATGAGCTCTGCTGGTGATACAGGTGGCAGGTGGTGTCAGTGGCCAGCATCAGACAGCTGCAGAGGGTCACAAGATGCTGATGGGCAATGCATGCCTGCTGGCCAACACATTAGCCATGGCCATATACTTCATCACGGCCAAGCAGCTGGTCCTGAAGTACCCACCCATGTGTGTGGCTGCATGGGCATACATCACTGCAGCTGTTTGCATGGGCGCGGCTGCTGCAGCCTTTGTAGAGCAGAAGGACTGGCAGCTGCCAAGCATCATGCTTGGACCTCTTGCCTATTGGGTTGTGGTCTGCTCTGTCATTGGCTACTACGTTGTGACTTGGGCCACTCAGTACCTCCCAGCATCTCAGGCAAGCCATCTACTATAACAACTTGCTTTGCCTGTACTGTGCAACTACTGTTTATAGCTGCTGGCCTTCTGTGCTTCCAGCTGCTTCTGCAGCACATTTGTTTCTACGAAAGCATGTGCTTGCATGTTTGCACATAATAACTGCCCATCAGAGTCTATAAGCCCACAGAAGCTGCTGTTGCAAAGTTTCTTGAATGCAGCTTAATGCTGATCATTCATGACTTCAAGAACAGCTACCAGGAGCTGCCCGCAAAAAGCTCTGCTGGTTGCAAGTAGACTTAGTGTTGAGCAGACCTTCATGAGACATGTCATCAGCCATGCATGTTGTATGCAGGTGGCGGCTTTCCAGTGCTTACAGCCCTTTGTGGGAGCAGTGCTTGCCTTTGCTGTTCTGGGAGAAGAGCCCAGCATCTGGGATGTGGGGGCAATAGGGGTGATATTAGGCTTGGTGCTGGTTGCAAAAGACCCAACTGAAACTACTGCTATGTTCTCCAAGATCAAACGGATTGTCAGTCAAACTTCTTTAGCCAAGGGATGAGTGTAGCTGCGTGATGCAACTGTTGTAGCTTGTGACTTTTCAGTTCAGTATGGTAGCCTACTCTGGCAGCATTAGATTCTGGCCTGAAACGGCCATGTAGAAAGCCAGTATCTTCCATGCTTGCTCAGGAAAACTCACTTCAAAGCCTGTATTTGCAACAACACCATTTTGACACCTGAAAATACGACAGACTAATCCTCAGGCATCAGTCTGCTGTATACATGTTTGGCCTGGAGATACAGCGGCTCCTCATGAGCTGATCAGCACAAGTATAGCGCAGCTCTGCGTATCCAACACTCTGGCACTGCTGGTCTCCTGTTGCTTCGAAGGAATTCGTTGATAGAAACTAGCCTTAGGTGCGTGCTTGACAAGGGTTCATCAACTTGAAATATTCTGTGTTGCTGCTGCTGAACTGCACAATGACGTAACATTCAGGTGGTTACAGACTGCCTGCATTGCATCAGTACCAGTGCACATGCAGTGATGGCTAGGTGGACAGTTCAAAATCACCGGCAGCGTTTTAGAAACTTGTAATTGGGTCAGGAGCCAATCATGTATCACAAGACAATAACATTTTTCACATGAGAGTTCAACATATGCAAATTGTGAACAAAGTCAGCTCACACAAGCAGGCGTTCTGTGGAGACATGTAAGCAGCACACTTGGCTTCTACATATCTAGCGATAGCCTGCCTAGTCGGCATGTTTTCAACAGGTAGCACAGGAACCCTGGTACATCAGCAAAATACACAGTACAATGCACAGACAACACACGAAAAGAAGAACAACCTGTCACCTACTGCACTCAAAATTCACAATGTAGGTGCACAACTGCACAGCCTGCGTATCATTGCATCACACACAAGCACAAATCAGGGTCTACCTGTCCATATTATTTGGTCTACTACCATTTATTGTCATGAAGCACTGTTAGGTACAGCTGCACTTGTATCAAAGCTTGTTGGAGGGGAACTTGTAGTCTTTGAAATCCTTTCTCAGCTGCAGCTTGTAGATTTTGCCTGTAGCTGTGTGTGGAATTTCCTTCACAAACACCACATCTTCTGGTATCCACCATTTGGCAATCTTGCCCTGCAATCGGCACAGAACATTGCAATGACATCAGCTCTTGTGGTCACAAAGACAGGCAAACGAATTTGGTCAGGAGAGAAGTGTGTACAGCCTTGAATCTGCAATTTGCTTCACATCAAGGAGCAGCATCGTCTGCGTGGCCAGTATGTGTCGAGCATTGTCAAACACACAAGTGGCTATCTGGCTGCACACTGTTCGCAATGCCTGAACACGTCAGCTGCAAAAGCAGATGTATGATCTGAAAAACCAAGCAATTTTGTGCAATACCTGCAAAAAGTTGAGCATGTCCTCTTTGGTGAGCTTTGAGCCTTCTGCCGAGACGACCAACAGCAAGGGTCGCTCAGTCCACTTGGGATGAGGAATGGCTATCACTGCAGCCTCCAGCACCTGCATACACATCGGGTACTTCTGCTCCCTGTCTACACTGTTTGTTTCCCTATCTTTGTATCCCTTTTCCCCCCACCCCTCCCCCGTTTTCTCCCATTTCCCCCATGAACAAGCTTCCCCATGCAAGCTTAGAAACAGAGCTTCCGGCAAAGAGCTCAAAATTCAGTGCAGTGTTGAGATTCAGCGGTCACTGTATGCAGTATTGGAGCCACTCATGACTTGCTGTATCATTCAGCATGTATCACTCACGACGGCAGCACCAAGCTGGTGCACTGCATGCTGTGCACATATGGGAGCAGCATTTAACATTTGCCTCTGTACCATGCAGCATCACTGTCACAACCACATAACAAGTGCAGCATGACCCACACCTGCCAGCAGCAACAGCAATGCTATTGCAGCCTAACAATGTGATGCTTGCTGATGCCGCTTGATGATGTTTACATTCATCTGAAATGCCTTGCTCAGCAATGCTTGCCGTGTTACTGCAATGCCGTGTTACTGTACTGCTTCCTGTGTTACTGCAGTGCCATGTTGCTGCAATGCCGTGTTACTGCACTGCTGTGTTACTGCACTGCCGTGTTACTGCGCTGCCGTGTTACTGCACAGCCGCATTACTGCAATGCTTGTGGTGTTACCTGCTCATGTGACACAGCCATGTTCTCGATCTCTATGGAGGAAATCCATTCCCCGCCTGACTTGATGACATCTTTGCTGCGGTCAGTGATGCGCATGTAACCCAGGGGGTCTATGCTGGCTACATCCCCTGTGCTGAACCAGTTGTCCTTGTCCACTGCACTTGCCTCTGAGTGCTGCACATCAAGCAAAGGCAGGTAGTCAGATGCTACTGTGCCACAGCAGATGCAGCTGCTTTTGTGTATCATTCATGGCCTGGTTCCCAATCAAGTCATGTGTATGCCTCCCATGCACTGTGTCCACCAACATCCTCTATTGTCCCTCAACAGTCCTGGAGGGTACTTGACAGAGACACAGCCCTTGCCAGCTATTCCAGGTCTTGCATAGAGAGCACTCTGCAGCACTCTTTGCTGCATTACTTGGAACAAGGCTTCAAAGTCTCCAGCAAGACACAGCTCTTCCAAGGCAGAACTTGCAAAGCTTTGTCAGGGTCATCGAGTGCATTCTGGTGGTGCACGCTTCAGGAAAGAAAGGCTTGCAAACACACCCTGAAGTAGGATTTGAGGACATGTGGCCCTCTGACTTTGCAGCTCCCCAGCAGCCTTGCCATCCCAGGGAAGCTCATTGCCCTCATCATTCACGATGCGCATGTCCATGAAGAGATGCGCCCGCCCCTGGCTGGCTCTGTAATGCAGCTCCTCTTTCTTACTCAGCGGCCCCTGACTGCCCTGCAATGCCATTCCTCTGCTTCATACATGACTGTTTTTCTGTTTCCAGACAATTCTGAGTGTAGGTTTTCAGTGTGGGGATGACGTTTCTGAAGTGAAACAGACGCTTTGGGATCGAAAGGAGCTGTCCGAGTCTTGCCAGACAAGCACCAAAGCCAGCAACACTCTGACATGGGTCACAAAGGCTGCCTAAGTCAGGGTCAGACATGGCAGCTGATTGGCTTTGACATTATGTTCATGCTGGCCCAAGGGCATAAATGCAAAGACTGTGTGAGTTTGTGAGGAAAGGGGTGAAGTTTACCCTCTAGTGTGTGAAACTTAGGGTTCGAACCCTAAGCTCAAACCATAATGCAGGCGCTGTTGTGCAATGCAGAGGCTGACAGGAGTACCTTGAGACTGCCTGATGTGCCAATGGGCGATGTTTCTGTCATCCCCCATGCGTGCCTTGTCTCAATGCCCATGCTGCAGGGCACACAACATACATCTGAGCACATACATCCAGCACATCAGCAACTTGACATACGTCTGACCATGCACACCGAAGACAGCAACCAGCAACACACCAGTCTGAGCATGCACAACCAACCCAGAACAGCCTTCGAATTAGCTGCCGCCAGATCATGCACACACCACATGCATCATCATGTGCCAGCTGGTGCATCCATAACACGCATTCTGTGCATTGCATCATGCATCTGTAAAACCACACCTCAACAGCCCTGAAATGCAAACTGTAATTGTTGCCATATGGTGTACATGTCGCAGCAGCCCACCTGTCAAACTTCTCCAGGATCTTGGGGGGGCAGGCCGCACCCCCCACTGCAGCCACCTTGAGGTAGTGCAGCTTCTTGTTGTGGCTGGCCATGTACTCCAACAGTCCCAGGAAGACTGTGGGCACGCCAGCTGTGCCGTTCACTTGGAAGTCTTCCAGTGCATTGTACACACTGGGTCCATCCAGGTTGGGACCTGCACCATGCATGCACACTCAGACTCACATGTATGATCACGCATATCACAGACTTTTGATCATGCAGTAGGATTGCTTCAGACTTGTTGGTTTTGACACTCCAGATTGGCACCTGTGCACATACATTCGTTTGTTGTTGATGTGCTGCTAACATCAGGCAATGACATGTTTGTGCTCGTGCGTGTGCCATCTACTTGTACAGCACTTGCATCATCAGAGCTGAAACTTGTAGCAGGGCATCTGGCTTACTAACAGACTGATGCAACGCACAGGCCTTGGCAGATTCGCCTGAATCACGACGGCCATGTGTTCTGTATGTAGCAGCAGCGCATGTTGCATAGAATAATCAGCCTGGCAATGTGGTTCACACAAATTTGTGTGGGGGGTGACCTGGGAGTACAAGGCGGGTGCCAGTCATGGGTGCAGCAAAGACCAGGCCCCAGGAGTTAGCATGGAACAGGGGCACTATGGCATAGAAGCAGCTGGTGCTGCTCAGGCCCATCACATCTCCAGAGGCCACAACCATGGCATGCAGGAAGTTGGACCTGTGACTGTACATCACTCCCTGCACGCAGATCAAAAGAAGAGTTTACGCTTTTCAGCAATCATGACGGGAGCATCCTAAGGCGGCAGCCCGGAGCGTATGCAGATGCACACATGTGTTTTGATGTCTTTGCCAAAGTGGTCGGCTGTCATAAGGGGAGACATGATGTGTGAACAGTCAATCAACAGTGCTTGCATGACATCTTAATCAGGAAGTCATATCTTGAGAGTCATGCGACGGCTTCCTGCACAACTGCTGAGCTGGCGGTGATGGCTACACATGCACAGGTGGCCATGTGTGTGTGCATGCCTATGTAACCGTGAGCATCAGAAGCAGCATGTCTGTTGCATCGCTCTACAGATCTGATTGGTGCCATGCTCTACCTACCAGTCAGGACAGGACCTGTCAATGACATCTTCTCTCAGACTTGTACAATAGTGACCCTGAGATTGAACAACACATGCACCAACAAAGAAATGGGTCATCATTGAAGTAGTAGCATACCTTGGGGTTGCCTGTTGTGCCGGAGGTGTAGCACAGGCCACATGCCATGTTCTCATCCCGCACCTGCCACCTGAAAGGAAGCTTGCTCACCTCTGCCTGACACACATACACAGGCTTGCTCTCCATTTGATATTTCAGAATGATCCAGCTGTAGCTATAGTGCATAAGACACAGCACGACGCACAGCACAGCACAGCACAGCACAGCACAGCACAGCACAGCGATCTGATGTGATATTTGATCACGTGATTACCTGCAGCAGATCCTCATAGCACAGCATGTTTTGCAGCTTGGAGTGCTTCGGCATATGCTGCCTATCTGTCAGTATGATGTACCCCTTGACACTAGGGAATTTGCGCTGCATCTTGGCCATCAAGTCAACAAAGGTCAGGTCGAGAAGGATGTACTCATCCTTAGCATGGTTGACAATGTAATTCAGCTCCTTCTCAAACAGCCTGCAACAAATAAGTTTGAAGCACAGCCCAGCGCACGCAGCTTCAACTGCAAGATTGCAGAGCTTGATGCGCTGCATCAGAGCAGGCCTATGTGCAAGTCTGAGAGGAACAATATGTTGCAGGCTTGGCCGCACATGTTACCAGCATGCTAAATACATGCATGTCAAAGGTTCAACATTGTATACTATTAGCATCAAGCACAGCTTGCCGCACCTTGGATTCAGTGTGTGACAGACTGCTCCTAGGCCCATGATGCCATACCTGCAGGCAATTATCATGAACCAAAGTTTGACTGAATGGCAGGCCCTTCACTGTGCATGCAGGCTCATGCTGTTACGTGTTCAAGTCTACCAGCTTTGTGTGACAACAGTCGTTGCTCACTGTGTTCATGCCTGAAGACATGCATGTTTTGTGTGCAAGTGCAGACAGCCGTATAGCTGTCTGACAGAGAGTGAGTACTCTGAGACTGCTGTTCTCACCAGCATTCCATATGTCGGTATGTGTTCCATGCAAGCGTGGCGGCAATGCTACCTTCCCTGTAGGTAAGATCACACCGAGCATGTTGGCTGGCATACCTTTGCTTTTGCAAAGTATATATATATGCGTCCGTGCAACTCATGCCTACCCGACACCAAGCCTTTTCATCGCCAGAGCGCAGAGCTGAGACCGTCTGTGCATATCTGCATATGTGTATCGATGCACGGGTCCTTCGACGGTGCATGTGATAACCTCCTGCTCTCCGTGAAATTTCGCTGCGTAGTCGAGAATGCTGTTCACGACGAGCGGCCAATCCTGCATGAGGCCCTTCATATCGACTGCAGATCCGGCAGCGACAGTCCTACTGGCGCGGAATGGCTCGCAATCACGCTAGAGACCTTCCTGCAACGTTTTGCGCACTTGCAGTAGCTGACGGGGAACTCATATCATTCATGACAGGTTGGACAACGTTTAGTCAACAACTGAGTCAACATGGGTCACTAGATATCTGACGGCAAAAGTTGCTGTCGTGCTGTCTGAGAGCTCTTCTCAATCTTGCACCTGGTGAGGCCATGCATGCTGAACTTATTGCTCTGAGCGTGGCTTCTCGGACACAGTCTCTGTCATGGCTCCTCAGCGCTGACCTAGCAGTCAGCTACAGACGTTCTATGGAAGATAGCTACCGAGAGCATTCCGTGGTCCACAAATTGCATGTAAACGCATCATGCTGTCTCACAGACTACATGATATGTTTACATCATTACAACACATTCATTATATCAAGCTCTGCAGATCTGCAATCTTTGGTACCAGTACTGTGCATCGTTGGTAATGTGTATCGACGATTCATTCTACCAAAGGAATCTGCACCGAGGTCAGCCAATCTACTTGGCTCTCAAGCAGCCAGTTTTATCTGTCACAATAGGCTTTTCTAGACACCTGCACATAAGTTGTATCTGAAGGATGTACATTGAGCACTGCAGTGACCCAAAGAAGCACCAGGACACAGCCAGGTCAGTCACTGTTGATTTCTGCTGTGCAGTACGCTATTAATGCTTGCAAGCATGCATACACATGTTGGCAAAATGTGTAGTCATTATGCACAGTGCACCATCACATTCTGTTCCAGAGCCCCAAGCTCTCATTCAATAATATCTCCAGGACGACTTCTATCTTAGAAGCCTCATACACTCTTTTCATGGGCATTGCACGGCACAGTACACTGCATGCAGCACAGGGCATAGCACCTGGCACAACAGTGTTTCAGGCAAAGTTGAACTGCGCAAGTTGATGTATTACAACAAACTAACTTCAGGGCTGACACACTATGCGCTGAACAGAGAAGCAGTCGTGTCGTCAGGGTAAAGCTTCATGCCAACTGCATAAAGCTATCAGTCCTATGACCCTTGTCATTTAACTATAACAGGCTTGGGAAGTCCTAGGGAATCCTAGGAAGTCCAGCATCAAAATAGTAAATCTGTCTACAAGCAGCTATGTATTGCTGTTCAGAAAGGCAAAATTGAGATAGTGGCTACTGTACAAAACAGCCCTAGCTGCAACCACTTTATTTCAGCACACACTCACAGAGAACAGTGGGCAAAACTGGTGAAACGCTCTCAACAAACACAGCTCAGATACAACTCAACTTCCCGCACAGTACTCATACATCCACCCGTGACATGTCAAAATTGTTGCCTGCTTTTTGCTTTGATAACCCTCTGCTTTGGTTTGATAACCCTCACAACCCTAATACCACGCCATCAGATTTAGACAATGGTGTTCCCATTTCCACCGTTTGTGGGCATGGCTGCCTGGTTGTCAACAGCCAAGTTCTTCTTGCTGCCGTTCATGATGGCCTGGTGAACATGGGGGTTCAAGCTGCGGCGGGATGACATGGCAGCAGTCATCTTCTGCTCACCACCCCATGGGTACCAGAAGACGGGCACGTAAGGCTTGCCAGTCACGTCAAAGACCAACTCGGCAAGGGCCAACCACCATGTGGTGATGCACACTCCAATGCTGAAGTAGCCACCAGCCTGCAGCATCCCAGGCAAGTCACAATGTGTTTCATTGCAGCAGCCCATGATAAGCAAGGGCATGATGTCTGACATTTGTGCTTGCAACGCATAATTGCAGACACACTTTCCTGAAAGAAGTGGCGTGAGGTTGCCACGAATGTAGGTTGAACACTCACAGCACTTTATGCACGTACAAAACATGTCATGCGCTCAGTGGGATCAAGAACAGCTCAGCTATACAGTGCCAGGCAAAACCCACATCACACTGAATAGTGCCATCAGAGTTGGCAATACAAACAACTTGCAACTACACTTGACATGTCCTGCAACGACACGACCATGCCAAGCCATGGCATTGAACATGATGCGTCCTCTCACCTTTGTAACTCTGACTCCATCGCGTGTCTGACCAATGCCCAGACAGAAGTAAGCCAAGGCAATGCAGGTGAAGAGGGCAGTCAAAGCGAAGTTCATCCTGAAGCTAAGCCCGATGAAGATGACTGATAGGAAGGCGTACATCAGCAGGGCAAACTGCAGGCCCTCTAGAGGCAGGCCTGTTTCCACCAGGGCAGGGAACTGTCCAGTGGCATACATGAGCCCGAAGAAGGTGTATGACAGGAAGAAGGAGCCGTACTGCAGACACAAAGAAGGAGTCAGCAGCTTGCCCACACACAACCTGTCATATCATCACCAGCCAGACCAGCATGACATTTTTGCACACTTGTAATGTCACAATGCAGATGCATGCTTATTGATTTAAGGCAAGCAGCAGTGAGCTGCAGAAAATGGCTATAGCTCAACACAGCAAGATCTGATGCACTCCCCAGTGACTTACTGTGGCAAAGGTGACAGCTGCAAACATGTTGTTGCGAATGATCTCAAGCAGTGACACCACCAAAGGGATCATGCCTCCACTGATGAAGCAGAAGGTGACTGCATGACACACATCAGGTTCTCAGCTTGAACACAGGATGCAGAATGCACAAGATTTTAAAAGCAAATTTGCCACAACAGAAAGAAGCTGTGCTTTGGATTGGAATTTCAAGTGGCGTGTCAAGTCAGCAGGTCAGCAAGCAAGATTGCCTCAAGCAAAGTGTGCTCACATATGACATAGTCGATGGAAGCTGGTGTCCATCCACAGTTGTAACCCTGCGACAAAAGGGAAGCTGTGAGCTAAGCTGATGGTGCAAAATGCCTTGCCGGCCAGGAACCTGTCCGAGTCAGCTTGAGTCAGTCGGGTTTGAGCGTCAAGGCTATCAAGATAAGCAGCACCGCAAAATAGCTGAGCAAGAAGTCTAAGCCGTCATGTACCATGTCACATGGCGAGCAGTGTCGAAGGCAAGCGGTGTCAAGACTTAGGTCGACAAGCGGTCAGACGGGGGAAAGAAAGACGAAAAACTCACCGCTGAGACTGCACTTGCCAATCCGAACATAAACAGACCGATGGGTGCTGGGTCAGCTGCAGGCAAAGACACATTTAAGCTCATTGATGTTTTCCATGGCGCTCCGTTCGCAACAGCATAGCTACAAGTCTGACGCCTCGTCAGCGTGCCAGCTTGCAGATCAACTCACCAAACAGGTGGGCCGTTGGTGATACCGAATGCCCGAAGGCACTGCCTCCATATATAGCTTGGTCTGGTGCGGCCCCATACATCTCCATGACTGCCTGGTCGCCGTTGCCTTTTCTGCCGCGAAACATGTTGAGCAGGTAGTAGTCTAGGAGTGGTTGTGTGGGTGACCTTGTTAGCTATCGAGGACACTGGGTCTGAGGCACCGTTGCAATGCACCGACAAACTGCAAATGCGTCTGCAACTTGCAGCGGGAGCAGCGGGCCCAGAAGTTTGTGTGACGTTTGTCTCGCAAAGCAGGCTAGGTCAGCCTTTATGTTGCCACATGTATCTATCGGGGAGCCTGTTGACTCAGCAAAATCAGTCAGCAAATTAGTGTCACTTTCACAACGCGGATCCCACGTGAAGCACGATATTACTATTTTTTACACATGCATGCATGCATCGCATGCTCTTCCGTGATCTTGCCGCGAAACTCGGGCATAAACATTGTTGATCCTCACACGCCTTTGCAATCACAGTCGTAACATACGAGGTGTAGAAAATTTACCGCGTGCAGGAGAGGCGTCACAAAAATGCCGGAACAAGGTTCGGCATACCTCCGCAAGCTGCAGCTTTCCGCAACTTGTCCCTGCTGCTCGCGCATCACTTTTGATTCAACGTTTCAGCCTTTGACATGAAGTGCAGATCAGTACAGTGTCCGTGAGGCTTTCGAGAACACCACAGTCTTGATCACGGGAGCCACGGGTCAGTCTGCTCAACAGCTCCCTACGAATTGCAGGAAGATATACCTTGTGACAGGATGTGTACACGCAGGGTACATTGGTGGACTGGTTTTGGAGCAGCTGATTCGGGTGGGACACATTGGCAAGGTACAGTCACGTTTCTGGTGACCACTGCAGCCTCTTCAGCTTTTGCCTGCAAGTGCCTGACTGCTGTGCTGATCCATGATCCTACGAGCTGTCACGTGAGAATGATCCCATGCAGGCTTACCTTGTGATTCGTACAAAGCGTGGCGAGAATCAGCAGAAGCGCCTGAAGACTTTGTTGCAGGGCCCTGTTTTCAGACTGCACCATGGCACAGACAGCTTTCGTCAGGTCAGTCACAACAGCTTGGCAGTAGGCATCTGCCAGTCATGAACATGCATGCATGCCACATAATACAGCTCGAGATGCTGAGCTCGAGCTGCAATTAGTCATGACATGCCCACTTGTGGTAGATGGGCTGCCTGTGGCTACTGCATGTTTTCTGGTCATCAGTACAAGAGTGGTGGCCAGATTTAGCAGAAAAACATCCAGCACCTGTTTCAGAAGATTTCTCTCCAGACCTGCTCTACTGACCATGCTGTGTCAGTGATGATGCTAGTGCTTTAATGTAGCACAAGCACGCGTCAGCTCTCATGAGCCACAATGGATCTGGCCTGGCATTTGAAAGCTGACAGCAACCCAGCATCCAGGCCTCAGGAGCTACCAGCCAAGCTTGGCTGCGCATTACGCTTCCCTTGCAAGTTTCTCTGCATCATGGCCCCGTTGAAAAAAGCAACCCATAATTGTGGTCTGCAGATCATGAGTAAGGTGGAGGTGATCCCAGGGGATCTGGCAAAGCCCCAATGTGGCATCAGTGAGGAGAACCAGACTCGGCTACTGCCTGAGGTCCAGTATGTCATCCATGCAGCAGCCAGTATACAATTTGACAACCCCATTCACACTGACCTCACTCTCAGTTATGTGGCCACTAAGACCATTGCAGACTTTGCTGCCAAGGTGAGCTTGCTGCTGCTGCACAGCTGGTCTTTCACTGGGAGAGTCACATACCTTTGTTCCTTGCATGTACCAGGCATCAGCAGACGCACTGTTGTAACGTGGCAGAGGTCGAGACGGCAGCTTGCTGTCTTGTCTGCTTGCAATGCCAGTGTGTTGAGCCAACCTGCTTTGCTGACGCATGCTGTTAGACATCATAGGCAGCATGGTGTGGGCTTGATTACGCTTTCCTGTTCTGCTTTCTAAATGCGTTGTGTTCTGCCCATGTTGGCAAAGCAAGGTGTGGTTCAGTCACATGCGTACCTTAACTGGTATGTTGCTGCAGCAAGTAGCTGTGGGAACATTTCAATGCCTGCTATGTTTTGAACAAGTTCATGGTGATATGGGTGTACATCAGCTTCAACAAGCATGGCGTCAGCAGTACCTCACATGACCACACATCTGCTACTTCTGACACAGATGAAGAAGCTGCGGTGCTTCATGTACGTCTCAACAGCCTACTCCAACGCGCATCTGAAGAAGTATTCCACAGTGCATGAGCAGCTTTACCCCCTGAGGGAGCAGGATGGGAGGGAAGTGGACCATGCTGCTGTTGTTGATCGCCTCCTAGCCATGCCAGTTGAGGAAGCCCAGCAAGAGGTGAACCACCTCACTGCTGATATCATCTGCTGCACTGTGGTTCTGTCCATCTGCTTGTTGAGTCAAAGAGCGCAAGGCTGTCTGCAAGGCTGCCTGCATGTCTGTCTTCCAGCCTGCCAGCCAGCCTGCTCATTGTTCAGTCAGCATGTCTAGTTGTTACTGGTGCTGTCTTTATTTTGATCAATTGGCTACCTGCATTGTGCGGGCTGCCGCCTGAGGAGGCTCCCAGTATGACCGCTGAAAAGCATAAACTTGTCTGTCCTTTCTTACCTTCAATGTGGTTTGTTGCTATAATGACCTGCAACTCTGTCCATGCTAATTTCACACTTGTCGTTAACTTTCTCAAGTCACATATAGTTCCACCCACAAAGAATGTCAGCCTCTACATGCTGGACGTTTTGCTGTGGCCAGTGGACCCTGATGAAGATGCTGATTGAGCAATGCCTTCTCTGAATCGCTTCCCCTCATTGTTTACACCCAGGTTGCCTGTCACACCCAACAACTTTGGTCACCTCAAGCGGCAGCTCATCAGCGATTCTCATCTGCTGGTGCAGGTACAAGTCGTCATGAAGCGTCTGAGCTTCAACCACACCAACTACGGCTTCTGCAAGAACTTGACAGAGCACATGCTGGCGGGGTACCACAACAAGCCCTTCCCAGTCTGCATCAGCCGCCCTGTCTCAGTGGGCTGCGTAGCCAAGGGGCCCTGCCCTGGCTATGTAGGCAACACCTCTGGAGCAACTGGCATCATCCTGTCTATTGCCTGCGGTAAGCACAGCTAGTGATAGCAGCCTAAACCTGAGCGTAGTGGCTTAGACAGGATCATGTGTCAGCAAGCAAGAAAGAAAAGCCTGTTTCTGTTCTGCAATGTTCTTCCTGGAAATCTACAAAAATTTACAAAAAGTTTTTGTGCATACCTGCCAGCATAAGTTAGCAGGCAGATGCGAGGCCCGTCTTGCTTCTCCAGAAAGCTCCGACTCCGCCTGTATACCCTGAGTCATGCATATATGTATTATCTGACTGTGCTGCAACAACAATCATTGCTGCAATGTGCCCTGCCCTGGTTTCATGGGCAGGACCTTTGTGCATACGGCTTCCCTTCTTCTGGCATTGGCATGCTGGTTTTTTTGGCGTCAGTCACACAATCTGGCACCTTCCAACATTGCCAAGTTTGTGCAGAGTCTGTAGCCTCTGCCTGACAAGGCATCCTGATCCCACAACAACACATTGCTGCACACATCATCTTCCAACACCAAGCGAGGCTGGCCAGTCGCTGATAGCTCATTCAGTGCCTCATTCCATGATCTCAGCTATGATGATGGGTGCCTGCTATGCAGGCATCGGAACCTTTCAGAGCCGCACCCCAGATATCCCATACACCCTGGTTCCAGGAGATGTCGCCTGCTCTGTCATTGTGGCATCCATGGCCTCCACAGCTGCAGGGCAGGGCTCCCAGGACAGCCCCAACATCACCCAGGCCTGCACCAGCTGCAGCAACCCCCTCACCCTGCGCCAGCTCACAGACTCCATCTGCCATTACTTCAGGTATGAGCCTTCTTGTTTGGGAAGAAATTTGGTGGGCTGTGGTGACTGAGCCAGGTATAAAATAAAATGTTGGTACAGTCAGCCGTGCAGAGGGCCAGATAGGTCATTCAGAGGTCATAATGCTGGTTGCTGTTGTCAATTGCTTGTGGCCCTCATCAGGGCCAATTGCTTGTGGCCCTCATTGGGGCCAATTGCTTGTGGCCCTCATCAAGGTCAATTGCTTGTGGCCTTCGTTAGGGCCAATTGCAGGCCATGTGCGCGCCTTGGCTTGTGACCAGGCAAACTTTTCCCTGCTGCAAGTCATCTGTGTGTCCTGCTGCATTTGTGTGCATTGTTTTGCATGTAGACCATCACCCATGTGCAAGGTAAGTGCTTTGCTTCTCAGCCAACTCCAGGCTGACTCACCAAGGGGTGCAAATAGTTCCCTGCCTGCTGACATGGGGCTACCCAAATCGAAATGAACCTGGCCCTTGGGAAAGACATATATCCAATGATGGAATGAATCAAAACGTGGAATGACTGTCCTGCACGCATGCACAGGCAAGATCCACCCTCCAAAGACCAGTTTGGTGATGGCAAGTACACTGTGGAGTGGACCAAGGACCTGGAGAAGTATGAGCAATGGTGGGCGCAGGGCACCAGGCATACGCAGCAGCTGGCAAGGCAGCTGGAAGAACAGGGTCGCCCCAAGTCTGCAGCCAGGGTGAGTCAGGATTACTGATTGCATGTGCAGCTGTTGAGACAGGTAGGAGAAGAGGGCTAGCCAAGGTTTGAAGTCAGGAGCAGTGAAAGTTCAATCAAAGTGCAGCTAGCTTGCCTCTTGGAATCAAAGTCGCATGTGCATGCAGCATATTGCTGCATGCCGCATATTGGGAGTACAGTCATGTCATGTTTGCCATCTGGAGTTGCCTGTGTGACAAAGGCTGTTGTATGCATTCGCAGGTAAGGACAGCGTGGAAGGTGTGGAGAACCTGGTCCAACGGCGGTGGTGAAACAGGGCTCAGGTTTGATGACTCAAACGTGCAGAAGAAGCTGGCGACTGGCCTTGTGGACAGCGAAAAGGTCAGTCCTGTCATCAGTGTCATGCCCTCATGCCCCTGCATCCGTTGCTTCTGTTTTTTGTTGGTCAATTTTGCATTTTGGTTTAAGTCATGCAGTTAGGCTGATGAGCCATGGGTTGGCATGCATATGTGGGCCCTCTGTGTTCAACAGAGTTTTCGATGAGCCTGAGATTGGGCATGTGCGTTTGTCTTTTTGTTGCACCATGTGGCATTCTGTTCCAAATTGTTTGATAGTCAGCAGGCTGTGCTTGCTGTTTTGTGCATGAAGAGCCTGATGGTACTCAATCATAGGCACTGCACTGAATGCTAGCTATCAAGCTGTTGTTATCATAGCTTCAAGGGCAGCTGATGTTGCCGTTGCAACAGCAAGTGCATCCCAGCGTCCAGGAGCCTTAGATACACTGGCACTCATGCGGTTGTCTATATGTGAAAACAGACAACATACTCAGGTTTGGCCCACTGCTGCTGAGACAATTGCAACATATTGACTGTGACACTATGCCCTCATGCTAATTGCTAAGGAGTGAAGGATGATGTTGCAGGATGATGTGGTCCTAACATTCACTCAAGAAGCAACTGGCATCAGCTGGCAAGCATATATGGACCTTTACTGTGCCGGTGCTAAGCAGCTCTTTTTCCATGAGAAGCCCAAGATGCAACTTGAGCTCGAGCCTGTCACACTTTCAAACCTATAGTCATGACAACCTAACTAACCAAACTAACCTATTAGATAGGGTTTGCTGGATGCCATTACACATGCTGTGGCTAGCTAGCTGATAGAATTCACATCATTTCACATCACTCAGATCCAGGTTATGGACCTTCCACTTGCAGCTTGCTTATACAATAGTAATGTTCTCATATACCCAAGTTCTGTCAAAATAAATCAACTACAACAGATGTGTGTCTGACTCATGTGTTCAAGTGCTCTATTGCAGACAAGCCTTTATCAATGTACACCAAACTAGTGGCGTCATTTGGTACTTTCGGTCAAATTCACTGCACTGCAGACTTTCCATTCATACAAACGCCTGACTGTTAGACCCTAACGGGGCAAAACCCTGCATGCTCTGCATCAACTCACAAAACTTTCGTCCCACAACACTGCAAAAGGTCATCCATTGCACAAATGTCACGCGTGTCTGTATACAGGCGTATGCCAGCAGTTCATGTCATGACATGTCCTGCAACAGTGAGATAGCTCATTGCTGCACTTCTTGGGCAACAGCTTGATACATCTTTTCCAGCTCCGCTAGTCTCTCTGACTCCAGCCGTTCAAATCCACACATATTGCAAGCATACGTATCCCCATGGACACCAACTGGCGTCATGGTCCCTCCGCATGCCTCTTCTTTCCCGTTGGCTGTGCGCAACTCTTGAGGGCACACATGCCTGCCCAGATATGCCATGATGTAGGCTTCATCCGGAACTTCATATTCTTCTGCAGAATCCTCTGCTGAATCTGCATGAGAGGCCTCTTTTGTGCATTGTTGCTCCTCCAGATCCCTGTTGACTCCCTCATCAAAGTTGCCATGTTGCCCTTCACGCTCTTGTGATTCCCCTTCATTGCTACCCTTGGCCCTTTCATGCTGATGGGAAGCTTCTGCCCCTTGCTGTAGCGCTCTGGCAGGCTCAATCTCAGCATTTTCATCAGGCTTGACCTTCTGTTCGTCATCACCAGTTGGTCTCTGATTACTGCTCTCTGCATGATCATTGGCAGCTGAAGGTCCAGCTGCATCTGATGAGTCATCATCACTCGCTCCTTGCCAGTGCTGTTCTACCTGCAACAAGTTGCTGAGCCTTACATTCACAGAATCAGTCTTAGATCTTACGTTCAGTCTTAGACTCAGGGTCAGGTGTGAGCACCTTGTTTGCCCTAATTGACAGTTCAGGTATTGAGCAGGGAGAGAAGCGCAACGCCTGTCATCTGTATTGTGGATGGTTTGTGGCTGCTGATGATGCAAGAATGGACAATTTCTGCAACGTCTGGATCATAGAATGGTGCAGCAACCATGGAAATGAATTTATATACGATATGCAACAGATGGAGGATTAGGAGCCCTGGTCCACCTCAGCAAGATATGCATTGTTCCAACATGACAGACTGTGGGTGCATGGCAGGCCCTACAGGCTGCAGACCAAAAGGGCATCAAGTGAGAGGGCAGCAAGTGAAAGGGCAGCAAGTGAAAGGGCAGCAAGTCAAAGGGCAGCAAGTGAAAGGGCGTTGAGTGAAAGGGCAGCAAGTGAAAGGGCAGCAAGTGAGAGGGCAGCAGGTGGGAGGGCAGCCAAAGAATGGGCAGCAACACCAGCTATTTGGCCCCATTGTGTGGCTTGTGCATGTACACAACAGCCCTTAGACGTGGTCATGGTGGTATGGGCTGATGTGATGTGCGACCAGAAGACAGTACCTGGCAGCGGTCACAGATGCAAGTAAAGTCGTATTGCTCTTTACACCGCTGCTGCCGATCCTCAAAACTCCTGCAGAAGGCAGACAAGAGTGTTTACTCCTGACTGCAAATCGAGCTTGCTGACACCAAAATGACACTCTGTAAGCGCTGGAATTAACTGAAGAGGATTATGTGCAGCAGATCAGCTTTCTGCCATTCAGTCGCAGCTGCACAAATAAACAAGTTGAGGCAAATGACACGCTCCAGTCATCAGCACGACAAGTGACAGTGCAATGATAGGCAGTTGTAATGCAGTGCCTGATTGCCTAGTCACGATCAAATGCATCAACATCATTTGCAGCTGCAACAACAGCAGCAGCAGCAGCAGCAGCAGCAGCAGCAGCAGCAGCAGCAGCAGCAGCAGCAGCAGCAACAGCCGCAGCAACAGGTAGATGTGCGAAGCAAGCCCACCAAGAGAGAGGAAAGTAGCTTTGCGTGATCTGGGTGTCAGCTGGGATGTCATGAAGAGCTCGGAACTCCACAATGGTGTTGTCTTCTTGAGGGCCATCAAAGTAGTCATACCTTGCCACATTGGGCATGCAGTCATGGTTCAGGAGGGATGACATGGGGTACACACCACTACCCCTGATGCACCTCTCACCCTGTGCACAATACACACCATCAGCACACACAATCACCATGTGGGTCATCATGTCAGCAGTGAATGACACTGGCAAAGGGCACAACACAGATATGTTGGATAAGCGTTATGTCATTTGTGCTTTGGAGCCTGATGCTGACAGATGCTTTTGAGGCACTTAATCTGTTTCTACACCCACTGCATCTTGCAAATGCGGACCAGATCGGACTGTGCATACTGAGCAGTATGTCATGCACGGCGTGCTGCAGTGGCCAACGGGCTACACAGGTGCACAGACACAGATGAGTGACAGATCAGGAAGAATGTAGGCAAGCTTGAGTGTCTACCAATTGCAGGCTTGAGTGTCCACCAACTGCAAGCTACAATGCCAAACACTCTGTGCCAGACGCACAAACACTTTGTTATCAAGTCAGGCAGCCCAGATGCCTCTGTTGCTAAGTGTGCTGATTCTGCTGATTTACATTATGCAGCTGCTTTAAGACACTTACATGGGGGCCGGGGGGTGCCATGATGCCATATGAGTTGATCCTGTCTTGACTTGCAAGCTTTCTTGCTGCAACTGCACAAAGCACACATCTCTTATGTATGCCATCACTGCAGCTTGAGCACAACACACACACACGCCTTGCCACAGCTGCAGAGAACAAGCAACAACAATTCACGCTGTGGTTCTGACTTGATGACAATGTGCTGCACATGCCTTGCCCATTCCTATTTTACCTCAGGATGGACATGCCAAATTTGGGCCGTGTTGTCACACTCTTGCAGTACTTGATTGCGAAACTGATGCAGGCATATATGCCTGATACATCACAGGTTGTGACAATGCCAGGAGAAACACTCTGAGCTTTGACACAAGTGTGGGGCATTTCAGAGCAATGGTGTGTGCTGTGGGCACTGTGCTCAGGACGTGCTTGATCATGTGCATCTACTAGACGTCTAGACATCTAGACATCTAGACGTCTAGACATCTACGCTAGCAGGTGGCTGTACCTTTCCATTTCTGCCATTTCTCAGTGCCAAAGTACTTTTTAGCCCATTTGAGTACCTCAGCAGTGTCAGCGTGATTATCGTCTGCTGACTGCAGCAGAGCCAAAGCTTTTTTCCTCCATAGAGCGCCGCCTGCATGTGAACTTTCTCACAACATATGACATGACTAAATTGCTGAACAAACAAGCTAGTTGCCTGATGGGTGACATCACCAGCTTGGGGGGTGCATGTATGATCTTGTGAAGCCAGCAGTGCTGACCTTTGAGTTGTGGATCTATCAAGTCTTGGGCTTGAATGATGAAGCGTGCCTGGTCTGCTGTCTCTGGGTCAAGATTGTCCAGTCCAGCTTTAGCCATTGAGCTGCAACAGCACGCAAAGCTGTTATTACACAGTAACAGCAGACTACGCAGGGACAATAAATGTACACTCTTACTGGCAGATGGTGGCAGTGTGTGCTTGTCTAGAAGCCCTCTGCTTGCAATGCTCATTGCAAAAGGACGCCTGCTTGCACCCACTGCACTCAACTGCTGCACCTTCTGCAGTGCCAAAGAGTGTGTCGACTAGCACAACTACGTGTATCAAGCACAGCCAGCAAGCCAATCGCGATGAAGTCTCCTTCTGTCAGATCTCACCAGCGATGTATCTGAGGCAGTATGCGCAGACGGCCTTGTGTAAAGTCTGCGTGACCGTCAAGATTACGGGCGACTCTCGCAATACCAATTCGCCGGCAGCTATAGGAGTTGCTGACACTAAACCTCGTCCAGATCCGGGAATGTCTACTGTCTCAATACGAACCATAACGACGGCGAGCTGCACCTCGCAAGCAGCTGGGCAGCGGTGCAGGCCTGACCTAGAGGTACGTACAGCAAAAACACACTTTCGTCAAATTTGATTGTGTCTTCTAGTCTCAAAATATGAGACTTCGAGCTGTGCCGAAGACCTCCAGATCCAGGCACGGGTGATCAATGATGGGCACTTTTCTGAGTCGGCAACATGGTGTTGTGCTGGTGGTCTCGGAGCTTGTCACAATTTCAGATTTTGGAGATGCATCGTCAACTTCGCTTTGTCAAACACTGCTTGCGTGTGCGTGCTGACGCCTGTTGGTACATTGTGTAATCGCCGTGCGAAAAGATGGGAGCAACCCTGCAACGGTAACGGGCCTGTACTCGCCTTGTTTCTCCCTCTGGGTCCAAGGGAGACACGAGTCCGCGAAGGCTTTGCACCAATATGGCAACCAAAGTGACGTGTCCGTTGCGACCCGTCTTGCCGGGATGAACAGAACGACCTGAAAATGGCTTCCGTGCCCAGCATCAGCAGACGACCCAGTGCTTCGAACCAGCAAGGGATCTTTTCAAGCTCTTTGCTATCTGTTGGTTCGTCTCTGAAGACAGTGGGAAATCACGCTGGCAGAGGCTTGTTGAAAGCGGTGTCAGCTGGCTACAGCCATCTCACAAGTGACCCCACAGACAGGGAGAGTGTGCTCTATGTCAAATTCTCTCAGCTGGAGTCCAAAACCACAGCAGGGTTGCAGCAGCAACCAGTGTTGCTACTTGGATATGAGAATGGCTTTCAAGTGTGGGATTTGCAAGACTGTGCCCAAATTCAGGAGCTAGTCTCAAGAAGGGATGGTGCTGTAAGGTGTGCAAGCTTGGCTGTCGTACCGATTCCACATTTAGTCTGTGCACACATTGTATCCATCACGTCCTCACAAATTACACCTGCTGCAGCTTTTTGGCGCCACTGCCCTGGCCACAGCAGCCACCCAGACCCTCAAGCCCTTTATGCAATGCCTGGCCTGTACTAGCCATCGTCCCTTCACCCACAGCAGATTCTGCAACAACTTCACACAGCAGCAGGTCCTCCAACCATTGCGTGCAGCTGTACTCACTCCAAAGCCACTCATACCTCCATTCTCTCAGCTTCAACAGCCGAGTGCTGAGCCTGAAATGCAGCCCTTGTCTCATAGTGGTCGCTTTGGATGCTCAAATACACGCCTTTGACACTGCCAACCTGCAGCACACCTTCAGTGCTGTCACTTATTCCATGTCTGCTGCACTGCAAACAGTCAAAGCAGACAGCCATCACAGTGGAAGCACAGCACCAATGGCACTAGGGACAGCCTGGCTTGCGTATGCTTCCGATCAGGCAAGTTAGCACCAGCCATGTCGCAGCTGCTGCATGCATGGAGTACACATTTTCTGCTGGCATTTGCGCAGCTGGCTATAGACTCCTTGAGTATCATGCAAAGCCAGTGCTACGATGGTGTACTTGAGGCTTTGTTATGCATCACCCAGCAGCCCAGCTGCAAGTTCTTTTGTCATGTCAGCTTCTCTTGCATAGCAGATGATACCTCACATGACCTTTCAAGCATGCATGAAGCATGTGGTTGCATCACTGCCTCCCAAGCTTGCCATTGTGCAGGGATTATACGGTCACAACGACACACGCATCACTGCTTTCACACCCTGTCATCGTGCTTACAGCATATTGCTGCAGCACCAAGCATAATTGCTGGCCAATGTGTTTTTTAGCCCCCCCTGTTGACAGCATCAAAACACAGCAAAAACTTGCATGTTCACAGTCCTCCTGGTTACAGGCAGTGTCACACATGACAGCGCAAGCAACCCCTTTATCACCATCCCACCCAAGTATGGTGGGCAGACACACCACCAGGAATGGCCACGCCAATACCAACTACGACAGCCTATCCCTCTATGCCAAGGCCTATGCCAGGCAGTCAGGCCTGCATTTGAAGGTGCTTGGCGAGGCTGGCTTCAAGTATCTGTCTGGAGCCGTGGAAAACTGGCGTGCTGGCGGCGCTGATAATGATTCTGTTGGGCTCTCGCCTCGAGGTGCATGTGCTGCATTAACTAAATCATGTCCACAATGTAGAAACGCTTTTTACTGTCCCCAGACGTTTCTGAGTTTAGATTCCCAGTGTGGGGACGACGTTTCGGATTAATTAGATGTATCGGGATTGAGAAGAGCTGCATGTGGCCATGCAAGTGTTAGTGCTGCTCATATCATCAGGCTGCTGCTGCACCACAAATTGTGTTGGTGAAGCTGTATGTGGCTCAGGGCATTGACAATGCATGCAACACGTCACCCGCACATTGTGTCAGTGTTGTCATCATGCAGGGAACTCCTATCGCCTACAGCGCTCTACACATGTGTTGTCTGCAAGTGTCCTGCAGAGTATGTGATGAGTCATTAATGGTACATTCTATGTTTCACAGGCTTCACCATGGGCCTGAGTCAGACCCTTAAATCAGTTTGATACAGCAGGAGTGCTGATCTCAAGGTTGGTTCAGCGGGCAAGTCATGACAATGCCTTGTGATGCATAGGAGATCAAGAGACATCAGATCCTCAGGTTGTGGGTACAGTCATGGTGAGAGACGTGGTCAACCGCCAGCTGGTGGCACACTTCCGTGCACACACCAGCCCATTGCTAGCTCTTCAGTTTGACCCCAGCGGTACCCTCCTGGTAACAGCATCATTACACGGTCACAACGTCCACATCTTCCATATCTGCCCCTGGCATGGGACAGGGGCCCCCAGGGAGGGCTCTGCCAGACCCCTGGCTTCTGCCGTGCACCTGTATAGGTTAGCCCGGGGGGTTACGCCGGCGGTGATCAGGGATTTGAGCTTCAGCGGGGATGGTGCCTGGTTGGGTGTCAGCTCTGCCCGCGGCACCACACACCTATTCAGGTATGCCTCCTCTTACACTGTACACTCTGTACATACATACTGTTGACCTACTCTTACCCCAGGTGGGCTTTCTCTTGCACTGCACGTACTATATGTCCACTCTATACTTACCATGTATTCGTTCTGTAGTGACTGTGTAGTCACTCTGTGCTTTAGGTGAGCTCTGCATTACTCAGTATGTACTCTGTAGTTGCCCAGCAGCACCTTCGGTCACATATCACATCTTTGTTCTATAGCACACATACCTGTGCATGTGCCTTTATGTGGGCTGCGAGGTACATTCACACTCCTCCTTTCACATGAATGGTATAGCTTCAAAGCACGCTCTACTGGGTGCTGACTATGTTGCTGACCATGTCTGCAGTTGTGCATTGCTACAGTGCTCTCATGCTGTGAGGAAGCCATGCCATATGGTGGCAAAAGCCAGACACTAGTCCATGAAAGGTTATGAGATGGGCATCAGCTGAGAAAACCAGTCTAGACAGCTGGCCTTGACCCATGCCACACATGCCTTTAGACTTTGTGCCTTCTGCTTGTGCATGAGTAAGCCTGCTAGTTTTCACATCCCAACCGCCTCAGCATGCCAACAGGTCCTCCCTGTGAAACACAGGTTAGCTACAAAAGAAGGCCAACCAGCACACATGGCAGCCGCCAGCTTCTCACATACTCACTCGAAGGGGGGCCCACCCAGTGGGCTCTCTACCGGCCA
>JAABUP010003271.1_pt1 | contig 28925 bp, 29 predicted proteins | sample 5559201 | NCBI WGS metagenome assembly JAABUP01 (sample SAMN10711887, study PRJNA513373) | rock metagenome | isolation source: Antarctica rocks | place: Antarctica | reverse complement strand
CTAAAGGTTTGTGCTTGTTGATATAAGAGTCTCAGTGCGCAATGTAGAGTAAACCAGTAGTTGATAACTTGTATTGAGTTGAACACAACCCATTTTCATAGAGGAAATGGTCCTACTATATACTATAGGATCACTGTGCTCACCTTGCTTGCTATAGAGCAAATAGAGCTGATAGACCTTATTAAAGGTCTATTGCCTCATTGAGCTCACTATAGAGCATATAGAGCTGTGCAAGCTTATGTTCAGGTATACACTTTCTCTGTGTATTCTCTAGAACACACTAGCTGATTATGGTTTGACTGTAACAGTATGCTCATGTCAGCTGATACATCAATATCTAGCTAACACAACAACACATCAATGTGCAGCTGATATGCTCATGTCAGTTGCTACACTTATGCTCAGCTGATACATCAATATCTAGCTGACATATCAAGACACTGATTGTGTAACTGATATGCTCATGTCAGCTGTCACACTCATGTCAGCTGATACATCAATATCTAGCTGACACAGTAATACACTGATGCACAGCTGATATGCACACTGATATGCTGATACAGCTGATGTGCTCATGTCAGTCACTACACTTATAATCAACTGATATGTCAATATCTGACTAACACAGCAATACACCAATGTGCAGCTGATATGTCTCACATCAGACATTACACTCATGCTTAACTGATATGTCTGCATCAGCAACTACACTCATGTCAAGCTGATATGTCAATATCTGAGTGAGACAGCAATACATCAATGCACAGCTGATGTCTGTGTCAGTCACTACACTTACAATCAGCTGATACATCAGTAACTCAATATGCTGATGCACAGTGTGCATTGACAACCTTTGTCTTTAACTTGTTAATACTTGTGATAAAAACTAAGAAACAGGCAGCCTTGTGTCACATTCTTACTCTAGTGTGACAAAGAATTCTGACTTTCTCACTTTATCAAGAACAATCATGATTACATTGCTGCTCAGGTTTAAACAGTATCTTTATTATGTCTTAAAATTAATTTAACAAGAGAGCTTTGTTTAAGAAACTTAACATTGTCAGATGTGTTATATAAAGATGTAAGGGCTTCTTAAGAATTAATTCAATGAAAAAGCTGTAATTGCAAGGTGTTGCAGTAAAGACAACACCTTCATCATGCCTTAAAACTGGTTTAATGAAAGGGCTGTGTTTAACAACTCAGCATTGATGAATGTGTCACATTATGTATATAAATGAAAGGTCTGCTTAAGAATTGATTTGATGAATGAGCAGTGTTTGACAACTCAGCTTTGCAGATGTGCTGTAATACTCATGTAAATGAAAGAACTGCTCAAGAATTAATCTGATGAAAAAACTGTGCTTAAGATGAAAGAACTATGTTTAACAACTTAATCATTAATGAATGTGCTGCATTATGCATGCAGATAAAAGAACCACTCATGAATTGATCCAATAAAAAGACTGTGTTTGAGAACTCAGCATTGACAGATGTGTTGTACACAAATGCAAGAATTCATGAGCAGCAAAGCTTAGTCAGTTAAAGTTGCTCTGTGTCATAAGAGAGCTGTGCTCTTAATCATATAAGCTGAGTTTGCTTTCTTTCTTAATCTTCTTTTCATACAATATTTCATCAGCTTTTAACAATCTCTGAAGCTGTGTCTTTAACCATATGAGCTGAACCTGCTTTCTTTCTTCATCTTCTTTTCATATAATATTTTATCAGCTTTCAACAATTTCTCATTTCTTCAGCATACTGCACACAGCTCTTTGCATACAATGCAATTTAAACTTCATTGCACCTTTTAAACCACTACAATGCAGAACTGTACATCTCTCACTCACATTCTTGAGAACATTGTCAGATTTAAACACTTCTCAACCACAGAAATTCAAGATAAGAACTCTCAGTGTGCAAATTCAAGCATCAAATCAGCAGAAAAAGCACTCAAGACTTCTTCTTCATCACTCAGTCACTGCAGTGACAGCTTTATTAGACAGACCACAGACTCACAATAGTCTTCAGTTTCTTTCTATTCTCTTCTCTGAAACTCTTATTCATGACTTGCTGCAGTAAAGCACAAGCATTTCTATATGCTTTCATTGCACTCTCAAAATTCTGCACATTATTTAGCAGAATGACAGTGTGAGTCTTCTGTAAAGCTTTAAACAACATGGCCTTTTGAGATGAGGTCTTATGCCTTTTTCTTTCTTCTTTATTGCTTTTTAATGACAATGCTGAGCTCTCTGCTTCGGTACTTCCACTTCCTTTCTCAGGCTCCTTCTGATTGCGCGAGTGACCCACATGGGTGGTTCGATCACGGTCCCTATACTTGGGTTTAGGGAGCGCCTTGTTCGAAGGGGACAAAGCTGAATCAGATGATGCAGAGGCAAGATGCGTATCAAGACCCGAGGACATGGCTTTACGACTGAACGACAAGGGTCCCCCTAATGGCGAAGGTGCTGTTGTCGTACACTGCACGCTCGGCCTCCGCCTCGGTGGGGACGGCTCAGTTCATTTGTTGCCGACATAGTCTATCGGGGTTGTTAATAACTCCGCCGTTGCCGGAGTTGTTGATGCTATTGTGGATGGTGAGTCACCATCATTCGTGACAATGGTCAAAGACGGCAGAGTCATCAAAGGTGGTAGTATAGATGATGGTGCGACTACGGGCGGACCCTTTGAGGGTTGTCTACTAGGGCTATTGCCCGAAGACAGCCGCTGCTTCGAAAGAACATTCTGAGATTGAGGCGACTGAGGGGGTTGCAGATCCTGACAGAGAGCCGATGGACCCAGACCCACTGAAACTCAGCCTTCTCATGAAACTGTTCTTTCTATTGTGGCCAGCAGAGAACCGGCTTGAAGTCGTAGATTGCGACCATCGGTTCAGATTTCCCACACCCTCCTTGATTTTGGTGATACTGTTTGGCCGGCTATGTCCTGCACTAGCGCTCTGATTGTTGTCAATCGACAGAGGGACTTTCGTAAGCTTGGTTCCCTCTGTATTGGCCTCGTTTGGACTTTGTGACTGTAGCACGATATTCAGGAGTCAAGATCCAGTGAGTGAAGCGGCGCGCTGCACAGTAACCACGGACGAAGAAGAGACTGAGTTCGATCGCGAAACTCGATGGTGGTTTGAAGACTGACCAGAGGTGGTGGAGTTCAACATCTCGCACAATCAATAGCGGTGCTAAGCCTTGTGTTTGCAGTCGTTCGATTAGGGACGTCTTCAAAGAGCTGGCTAAGCCTTATTCATCGCACCGCCCATGTATCAATTCGCAAGAGCAGCGCGAGCTTTGTTATGATGACACAATAAAAACTTTTCGGAGATACAGGTGGAGTGAAGGACAGGGTCTGTCACGTGTGCTTCGGCTTATTCACTCGAAAGATATAGGGCTAAGCTTTAGTCGTGCAATCGGTCGTGGGTTCACTGCTACAACAGCGGCGGAAACGCCAAGGAGTCGAGCACAAGAGGGCCCTCCCCTGAGAAATAATTGCTTCAGCAGCTAGCAGGTTCGTTTATTGCCTTCAACCCTGATCAAAGTCTGTCGACTTGGCCCCAAATCCCGAAGTGAATATAACAATCAACAAGCGCCGATTGCAAATCTGATTGTTTTTGGCCGCGGAGATGAAGTCGAGGATTGTTTGTCGGTGCCCTTGCAGTAATTGCTCTTGATCCGTGCGCACAAGAATCGCTTCTTCCAATCAAGCCATGATACTAGATTCGTCAAAGCCAATATATATGGTGTAATCAGTATCGGCAGAAAGAGTCTATTGGGGGCACCATCGACCTCAGAGATAATGTGAATCCTGCCTCCACTGTCCTTAGTAATGCTTCAACGAGGATATGCGGTGGCTTGAATGACTCGCTGCAAGGCGCAGATCCGTCGTATATGATGAATAGAGGTGTGACCGATTTAAGCTCCTCTCCAGCAGTGTTCCTGATCTGGTAAGCCTGCAAGTTGGCGTTCATGGTGGAGGCCTCCAAGAACTGTGGCTGTAATGGTGATGGTGTTCTGGTAATCCAAATATATCTTGATCGACACAGCGTGACTCTGGGCGAACGTTTTGCGATGACGAGGTGCAAGCTAAATGAAGAATGGGACTGATTGTCGGCCTGACAGTGTGTTAATTGAGGTAGAGTGAAATGCAGTGAGAGGGTGTGATGCTGTTGAAAAGCCCTCGATTAGGTGTCATGTCAATGGAGAACGAATAAGGAAGACTGTGAAGCCGAGATATTCGTCTCGTGTCATGATACGAGTGGTTAAGTAGGAGTACAAAGTAACAGTCAGAAGGGGGTACTTGAGATAGACTAGCTACACTTGGCGTTAGCTTACCGGGTGCAGTAGCGGTACCCCTTGAGGTAAGTTCCTTGGTTTCAGAACTTTTACTTTACCTTTGCTTTGTGGGCCACGAGTATCAACCCTTGCCTCTCACGGAGAACAAGTTATTGTTTTCTTACCTGAAGAATGAGGAGATCAAATGCGTGACGTTCAACGAGCAGTTCGGGTATCACAACAATACACCTCACCCCTCATGGCGTCGGAGAATCGTCCACTTACCAGGGCTCGCCTGATACGCCATCACTGCACAGCGCCAATCAGCCTGCAAGGCACACGAGCGCCTGCAGCCAATTGTAACACATCATATTCAGATAAGGTTTCTCACTGAGAGAAACCCTCAAGCGAAGAGTCAAGACAAGGGATTGAACCTCAGTCGAACTACTTCACAGCACTAGGTTGATGTTGTGCACTGCGTCTTAAGGACTTTTGTGGCACATACAGGTGGCAGTCGTTGAAGCATAACAGTCTCGCGGCTAGTTCCTCTTGGATGATTTCATCTACGACTGCCTTTGACCAATCTTCAGGGTCAAGATTCTCTATGGTGCAATGGAGTGAGACAAAAACATGTCTGTGAATTTAGGTATTCAAACTGTATATACAAGGCTGGGAGCTACAAGGCGCGCCCGTATGTGGCTGTAGAGACGAGGCTGAAGCGCTGTACTCGTGCTTTGGCACTCATGGTACAGACCTTGCCTGCTACCGAAAAAGTCGTGTTCCCAAAAGCCGATGAAGCCAGACGGTCGACTTTCAAGAGATCATTTGTATAAGTCTCCCTTTGTATGAGACAGGAAGTTCTCTGTACGACGGCAGCAGGTGTATCAGACGGAGGACAATTGGCTCGACCCCGGTCCTCAACAGACCATTATTGATGCTTTCATCCACGAGCGCCGTGAACTCCTTCACTCTCTACAGTATAGCTACACTGCCTTGCGGAGGTTCATTGCTGAGGCCCGGTTGTCGGATCTAACTGCACCGGCAACATCAGCTGAACACACCAAGAGGCTGATCTTACTTGACGACAGACGTGACGCTTCCGGCGGAGCACATTCAACCCGAAACTGGGATGGTTATACTGACTACTCTCTGGAAGGTGAACGGCAATGGTCAGGCGCGCTGGATGCCGGAGAATTCTACTGCAGGCTGATGGAGAAGGTAATGAGAGTGCTTTGCAAGAAATAGCGCGTCTGCTGAACACGTCAGAGACTAGACAATGGCGCAGAGAGACGAACTATGTATGAGCCGGCTCATAAGGTCTGCTCAAGACTGACGGATGTTGCAGCTACATTGCTGACATGACGCCCTTGTGCGCCCTGGCTATCATTGCATCAGCATTGAGACCCCACGCTCCGATACTTCGAGACTGGCTACAGCGTTATGTCTCTCATTGAGTATTCTTTGGGGTATTTATGGTAAGTCACTGTACTAAGAATCGTAGTACAGATCGGCCTGCTGATTAGAGCCAGCGGTTCGGTTTCGTTATGGAATTTCATATACTGTACTTTGCTCTCCGCAAAAGCACAACATTGATGTCAGATTTGCGAGGACTGCGTAGATCAGGCACTTTCGTCCGTAATGATCAGATTGCAGATGGACATGAGCAGATTCACGAAGCACAGATATCTTTACTGGTTGCTGGCATCGATGAATGGTATTGAACAGCCTATTGTTGCGTTGACAAGTATTTTGGCAGCGAAGAAACAATCCAATTCTACCTCGACAAGCACCTCGATGCACCGATCGGTGGTTACGGAAGACTCACAGAATTTCCCGTGTGGAACCCTCAGAAGTACTTTCTTATGGTCCTGTCTCGCCGGATCAGACAGGTGACACAGGAATGGAGTAGCCTTGTGGTCACCCTCAACGAGCGCTTGCAAACACATGTGAGCTGAACACACGCCTATCCTCACGACTTTGAGAAGATATTAAGCGCGAAGCAGAAGGCCACTATCTTCAATGAAGGAACTTGGGCCAATACCTTTATAGACGATGACAAGTTCACCTACACAAAGGAATATACATGGACTGTGCAAGTTCTGCGAATGTTTCATAATTCTCTCATCAAATTACTAGAATCATGAACAAGTTTTCAGTCAGGAGAGATCCGCTATTTCCGGGTCAGAGAAAACGATGATCTTGACAGATCATGAAGGGCTTATCTTGTCAGTGTTGAAGAAGATATTACAGAGCTTAGGTTCCTGCGACGATCGATACAGCAACGGATTGAGATGTTCAATACCATGCGGAATGGGGTGAGCAGTATGCCATGCCAAACTTTAGTTTCTTTGCGCTGAGCGTCAATATTAGCTCGTTAACGCCTCTGCCTTGATCAAGAGTCGAGCTGCTAGGGAGCAGGGGAAGAACATTGGGTCATTGACGAGAGTCACAGTGGTTCGTTAGTACTAGGTCCTGGACAAGGTTCTTATTGAGGTTGACAGCATATAGGTGTATCTACCACTATCACTTGCTACAGTAAGAGAGTTTATCAATACCACCGTATTCGCTAACGTCCCAACTTCAGGGTATCTTCAGCATGGCGATTATGCCCAAAGAAGCGTCCTGGACAGCATATGTTATCTTGCTTCTTCTACTCTTCGCTATCACTATCCTCGTCGCATTCAATCTCAGCATCTTGACGACCTTTTGGCAAAATGGGCGGAACAAGGTGTCATCTCTCACACAGAGGACAGGCTAAATATTTGTCAATCATAGAGATCGGAAGCCGACCGATCTCATCTTTGAAACCAGCGTCAGCGCATAGCTTTGGCACTACGGAAGTGGAACTTTGAATCAATTTAAATTCGATCTCAATTGATGACGGAATGATTTAGACACTAAGCCGAAGTTAAAAGAAGTAATAGTACGAGAAAGTGAGGCACTTCGACGTGGGTATCTTTAGACTTGGGTTCGAATAGTAAAGATTGGGTTTGAGGAGACAGTATGTCGTCTCAATCTACATCATCATTCCTTGTATGTAACATCTCGCGCACCTGTCATGCCCGCAAATACTACATCGGGGCTGGATTTCTGTATGTTTGGGGCCATCTTGACATTGACACTGCGCGGAGAGCACTTCAGCAAAACGCCTCAGTCAACTAGAGACAACGAACAGCTTACACAATACCATATTGACCCATATGCCAGCTCAGTAGCAAGACCTAACAAAAATTCCCGTTGGTTGTTCAAGTTCAAGCCTGACGCAGTACTGTCCTGTGTGCACTTGGCGCACTTGATATGGCTGCAACCGCTGCAAGCTGGATTACTGGTTTCAAACACAGTTGTGTTGTAAGAGGATCCGCATGCCAACTGGCACTACCTTCATCTAATAAGCATACGCGTATGTGCAAAGGGGGTATCATAGTACGCTCGCACACATTTCCAGCTATAACTCCCACTCAGGAAATCCGGCACGGGTGTTCGAACGGTGATACCAGAACACAAAGGCCACAGGGCTGCGGCAGGCTCATCCATAAGAGGGGTTTTCTCAGCGATGACCACCACGGGGACCTTGACAAGACTCTCAGAATTCAGCAAACGGTGTATGACGAGGTAAAACTTCCAAGATGTTTTCATCCTAGCCCCAGCCTTGCTCGGCGCAACGCATCAGTCACAAGGTTTGAGCCGCACATGAAGGAGCAAGCATCTCGATTCGCCAACTCAAAGTGATTTCAACTTCACCCAAGACACGTTCGGACGAGGCTGAAAGCCGCAAACATACGTTTGACCACTTACAAGGAGATTTCAGTCACTGAATAACGTATCGTGAAAGACCTGTCGCTCTTGGGAGGTAGGTAAGGTATCTATGCTGCAGCGGTGTCACCGTGGACTTCCACACCACATTTCAACAGGATAACGAGAAAGATCTGTACTTATATCTAAGAAGGGTATGTTTTAGAAATTTGACAGGGGCACAAATCAGAAGACAGTCACAGGTCTTCTCCTATGCCTTGGTAGGTAGCGTTATTGCATAGCATTGAAAACAATTCAGCTGGAAGATACTACAAATTCTGCGCTGACTTGACATACAAGATCATGCTACTCGGTCTTTCTCTCTCTCTCTCGAGTGTGTGCGGTACTTCTACTTTGATGCATGTTTTAGCCTGAGCTGTCAATACATGATGTCTTTCCTTTGTTGTTCTCAAACAATCTGCAGATAGAGGATTTGGTCGAGAACTCAAAGTTATCCACCAAGCTTTACGACTTATCTTGTGAGCTAACTCAAGGTGCGGACTTGATCTCTTGTCGAGGTAGTGTTTCATTATGAGTCCTATATCACTGTTCTATTGTATGACTAGCTGGCCGCCTCTTGCCTTTGTTCGTCTCACAGTACGGAACGGAGGTCGTGGATGGTCTTGTCTTAAACTAGCTGAGACATTACTGTCGCTGCTGTGTACCTTACTTGGGTTCCAAGGTACATATATCTTAAGGAAAGCCGCTGGTATCCCTTCGCTCATATACTCATCTCTCTCTAGTTGATTGCAAATACAACAACATTACCGGTCGCGGAATCTGCTTTCTCTGCAAGAAGTGCCTTTCAGAATACGTCCCAATCTGGACCCCTGTCACAGAAGTATGGGCCTCGCGGAACACTAGGTGAGAGACGGACACAGCGAGGACAAAGGACTTCACAAATGCAAGAACAGATCGCTCAAGTTCCAGAGGCTCGGAATCCGGCTCCGGCTCCGCGGGAGTGGGTCCGTCCAACCTCAGAGGCACGCGCGGAGACAATTCTGATCGCGGATCTTCTTAAACACCTTGGAGTGGAGAAAGGGCTCGGCACAATGGCACTTGAGTAAGGCGGTTCTTATGACATGCAGATATTAGGGAGCAAGGGTGACAACCGGCGACTTGGAATGAAAGTACCCTAAATAGCATGTAACGATTGGGATTATGAAAACAAAAGATTTTATCAAACGCTCAAGCTAGTACCTGATCGCAAGATGCAAACTCTTTGAAGAAGACTTGACAAAACACCGTTCCCTTCCGCTGGATCGCCAGCCTCAGGTAAGCTTTCACTCGCTCTGAAGTTTGTCGTACTGGTCGCGTTGGTACTTGCTGAAGCGCATTCACCACTCATATGGACAGCCAAAGCCTTGATCGATCATTGCATCCGATAATCTCGCGTTCCACTCCCACAGCTCTGGCTTCTGCGCCGACCTCAATGCAAAGCCAGCACTCACTCGTGGTTTCACGGCTAACCACCAACGAGGATAGTAGGCCGCAGCCTCTCAGTCAATGATGGTGGTAACTTGGACATCTTCTTTGCCGAGTCCTGACACAGACACGAACACATTCGTGGGGCCCATGTCCGGATGATAAAAGTAAAACTTGTCGCCGACTCGCGAAGGATCTTCGCCGCCTAGATCGTGAAGAAATGTCGTCACCGTCTCAGGCATGAAAATAGGTCGGATGTGTGGCTTCCACAACGGCCAAGTATTGATATCTGCGTCGCCGAATAAATAATATTCGCTATTGACGCCACAGCCAGTGATGGTCTTGAGTTGAGGGGAAGTGAACTCGAACATGATGCTGATGTGTTTGGCGAGATCGGCGGCAACCTTGACGATCTGATCTGTTGAAAGTATGGGCCATGCATCCTCGAGTCTCTGGCTGAATGCTCGTGTCAAGAGGAGGAAAGTTCGGTTTCAGGCTTGATCGAGCCAAGAGTAAATTACCTCGGGAACAGGAATGGAGGGTATTTGGTCTCGGACGGCTCGGATGGTATCGGCCTCCAGTTCCATCCCTTCGGCCCAGCTCTTCACTCTGCAGATGACATTCTCTTCAACATTTCAGAGGGTCAAAGAGGTATCAACGTCATGAAACTTGATCGTCTCCGTATCGCTGAAGGTGTGTGAGTCAGTTGCGGGCAGCGCGGGCAGCATCAGCATTGCTTCCGCATCGAGGCCTCGGACGCGGTGCGATGCTATATTAGCATCGATTTCGTATGAAGACGCGATGCCGATGCTATGCGACGGCATCGGATGCCGTCGTCGCTGCTGACCTCACCGCCTTCCCGATTAGGCTGTATATCAAGATATTCCCTTGGTGTTGAGCTTCTCTCACAGCTTCTTCATCAAAGTTTTACAACTGCAAGCCTCTATTGCCTCGGGCTCGAGGCTAGCTCGTTCGTCGGTGATAGTCCGTCCTGCGTCGCTGAAGCATCTCTCGCATTCAGCTGACATTGCTGAAATCGACAGCGCATCGAGAGCAAGCCGAGATAGATTGAGCCACTGTCCGCTGTGATGCCCTCATCAGATGACTAGATTTGTGACCGTACCAGCTTTCAGCGGTGGTGTAGATAGATATTCCTCGTATTTGTCCATTATCTTGACCTTCTTCTTCGATGCATGACGCCAGGCGTTCAGTTCGTCCGCAAGCATAGATTCTTTCCGTTTTAATTAGCGTGAAGGTAGAGAAGATCTCGCTGCCGTCTCAGGGTGTGTCTGCGCAGGCTGCACAGGCTTATACTGTGCTCATAGATCCTCGAACTGTCTCTTCGCTGTCGGTACTCAGTCTTTCTCGTCTCTTCACACGTATTTGAGATATGCCCACTTCTGCTCGGGATTCATGACTAGGCCTGTGATGTACCATATTGATCAATCTGTGAGCTTATAGTATTCCTGAAACTTCTTCCAAGCATGATTGACACTCTTGCACATGAACTCGGTTGCAAGATTCACTCCGAAAAGAACGTGATTGGGGGCATCTGAACCCGTGAGGTCTGTCGTCTTGAACGTCGTTGATAGCGGGTATTCGTCCTGTAGGCGGATAAGGTTATTTGATAGTACTTCGAGCACAGGCACGCACTTTCACATTGCACCAAATTTGGCGTCCTTTGCGTGCCCTTCAAGTGCGATAGTTGCAGTGTGGAACACCTTGAGGCCTCGGCCAGCTGTGTCAAGATAAGCCAGTCTTCAGGCGTGAGCATTTGCTCAATTTTGAGGCCGTTGTCGTTCTCTTTGATAGAACGGTGATGGTAGCAGAAGTAATCAATGTGTTGACGTAGGAGTAGTGCGCAAACTATCATGATGAAGGCTGAATTCCAGCGCGTCGCATTGCCTTGCTTTGGGACGAGTGTTGTGAAATCGCAGTCTGTCCCGCCTGCGGCAAACTCTTGACGCCGTTGAGGTGTCTTACGAATGTAGACGACAGCGTAATGAAGCTTCCCAATGAGGCCGCGAAGCTTTCACATTGGCGTCTTGATAGTGCCGTCATCTATCTGTCTTGAAGCTGATCGAGTGTATGCGCAAAGACCCTCAGAATCCGAGCCAAATAAGAACGCCTGCACGACGAGATTGATGATGTGACCAAAGCAGCGTAATCGACGTGTATATACTTCATTCTTGCCCCATTCGTAGGTCTTTGCTAGTGCTGTGATGCAGGTGTCGTTGTTCGCCGCATTGTCAAGTATGAAGCAACCAATCTGACTAGGCATAATGCTGTAGTCTTGAAGGACTTCACCCACCACTTCTGCAATATTCTTGTCAGATTGAGGACCGCGTAGCTCGTGAAAGCCGATAAGAATCGATTGGATCGAGTAGGCAGGGCTACAGAAGTGTGTGATGACAGCTGTGAACGCGAGATGGTTTCCGCTTGACCAATTGTCGAATGATAGATGTATTTTAGACAGCGACGAAGCAAGGAGCTTCTTGACTGTAGCTCTCTTGTCCTTGTAGCCTTGCTTTACCCAGCTCGAGATCGTGTTGTGACTTGTAGGTAGACGAATCGTGTTGCCCACGAGGTTCGAGATAGTAGTAAGAAGGGCAATAAACCAGTAGCTTTCGACGGTGCAAAACGATAGATTAAGGCAGGCGATACATGCGACTAGAGCCTCCTCGAGCTTGGCCTTGATGATAGTATTCTTGTCGCTTTGAGAGATCACTCATCCTTCGATGACTTGAGGTGCATGTCGCTGGAGTTCGACGACAGACTGCTGAAATGTCAGCTGCGACATTGTAGATGTGGATTCATCTTCTTCGTCTGCTGACGGGGTCTTCCTATGCTCTCTGATAAGGTGGGCGTTGATATGAGCAGATGAACGGGCTTCATAAGCAAGGAGGCCTCGACACAGCTGACACACTCACTTCTTCTCGTGATTGACCTTGCTCTTATATTCTTCTTTCATGAGCATGCCGTACTGCCAGAACCAGGCCTTCCGCTTCTTCTGACGCTTTTCTTGTAGTTGAATCTCTCTGTAAACGCGGCCGTTAGCGTGTCAAACCTTCTGAGGTTGTGTGGGGGTCTCTTCTTCCTCACTTCCTGTGTCTGCGACGTGTAAGGCGAGTTCCGCTTTTGTTCGATCGAGGTTGACAGCCGCTGAATTGGAAGAAGGTGTAAGGTCCATATAGAAGGCTTTGAGCAATTCTGAGACTTGTAGGTCGATTTGGTAGGGTTGTAGTAATTCTTGTAGTTGATAACATTGGTTAGACCAGAAAATCAATATAAAATTTCATGAAACTCGAGACTATGCGACCTCGATCTTATCGAGTATTTCTTTCTCGACAACCACGTCACTTCTTGAGAAACAGAGGTGACTGAAAGCTAGCACTTGACGAGACGAGTAAGAAAATAGTAACGCATTTATCTATATCATACTTTGATTGCGAGATGTGTGGACATTTCGCTGAGCTCGCGCATGCCAAGACCCAGATCAACTCCGCAAAACCTTATTTTATACCTGGTGGATGAGGCTCAACACCAACATAATACCTCTACAATGCTAATCGGATGATAAAAGAAAGATACCGTCGTCGACTCTCTATCTATCTATACAAAAACAGCCTGAACGGACAAGAATTCGCAATGCCGATCCTTCCGAGACCAGTCTGCGAACTTGCCTGCAACATTCACCACCACCCACACTCAGCCCTATACCGACGCAATGCTGAAGCGACGCCGACGTGATGCTATGACGACGATGCGGATGCTATAACATCACGGACGCGATGCTGATGCTGATGCTGATGCTAGCATTTGATGCTATTGATGCTGATGCTGCCCGCACTGGTTGCGGGCTGTGAGCGGAGCGCGAAGGTCGAGTCGCCATCTTCTCACGTCACCACTGCGTCTGTCGGCGTCGGCCCGGTGACCTTCTCGCAGAACCAGAGGTTGCCCATAGTCCAGCGATCAGAACTGATGTAGGTAACAGACTGCTCTATGGGGGGATCCATCTCGCTTTCAGATGTCAGCAACAGGCAAAGACAAGGGCAAATCTCCTGATTCTTACACAAACATGGCTGCAGCGCTAGGAGGATGATTTTATCTGACTAGATTTGTGATCGCTACAATCAAGCAAGAGCGTTGAAAAAGGCTTCTGGGCATGTAGGGCATAACCTCGCGCATGTGTTCATTTTATCAAGAAAGAGACAAAGCAATGAAGGTATACAAAGCAAAGCCAGATCTCCTGCCGCAAACGGCATTGTTTTGGAGACGAAAGATGATGCAATTGAAGCTTGCACTGCATTTGGTAGTGTTGTGGCATAATAATAAGAAATCAAGTCGTTTGAGGAGCTCCATGCTCTGCATGCGTCTGATGCACAAAGGAAGCCGACCCCGGAGCGGAGGCATGAAAACAATCTTCATAGAGACATCCCTCTGTATCATATCTGTTGTAATACTGAAAGCTTGCGAAGTCTTTCAGTTATCGCGATCAGAGAGAAAGTCACGATCATTGATGTGGTTAGTCTGCATGCGCCGACCAAAGTACCTATGTAACCCTTCAAGTCGTCCTCAAAAGATGAAAAGAACATTCTACATGATGACTAGGCTAGCGTGTTATATCTAGTGTAGAGAAGGGAGGGAGCAAGGCCGAGGCCAGATGTCAGAAATGATGACAGACCTAGGTAACCGACGAGGCAGCTGAACTGACTGTTACGAGCTTGGAGTTTGAGTTGAGGGTTATGAGGGTAGGATATGTGAAATGACTAAGATACATGTCGAGTGCTCTAGCCTCGTGGTGCTGTGAGTATCATTAGCCGCCCACATATGGTTGCAGCGTATCGGTGTGGTTCCGTCCTCCGATAGGTTAGTGATGGTTGGTGATGTGTGATGATTTCAACATGAAGTACGGTAGAGAGACGACGGTAATATTTCGAGGCTGCGTCTGCCGCGAAGCGCGTACGACACGCAACGGAGTTACGTGGACTATCGCTATGCCTGACCCCTTAGATACTTTCTTCACTTCAACTCCGTTATGTGGACTGCGTCGCTGTGACCGACCCCTTAGATCTTTTCTTCACGTCTCCTGGCTTGCCTTAAACATGCCAAGGCTTACGGCTACGACGTCGCATCACAGATCCGTCAATAGAGACATATTTGAGTGACTTAGTTATGAACGCTAGAAGTGCACACACAAAACCCTCCTCTTGACGCCGTCATCATCATCATCATCAGGTTACCTCGCATCACGGCCGATTCAGAAAACCCAAATGATCCTTCATCCATCCAAGAACCCATAATCCCTGCCCCAATCCCCTGCCTTGCCTTGCGGCGCACGTTCTTGTGTGACATTGTGTAACTGTGTTGAAAATCTGAAAAAATGGCCCCGCCCCCAAAACGCTGAACGACGGATGAAAGCCAGGAATAGGAAAGTGGTGAAAATTGGAAGATCAGGGGTAGAGGCATAGTAATACAGGGGTTGTAAAAAGGTAGCGTGGGGGAGGCTGAAGAAAGGAAAGGAGAAGCTGAAGTGTTTGACACCGGGTTGTCGTCATGCCGCTTGCAAATGCGTAATTGTAGAACATAGCTAACGGTTGGCTGCGCGATCTGGTGGGGTGTTTGGCGTAGAGCCGTACGACGGTAGATCGAGATGATTTGTTGAAATGATTGCGGTTGAGGGAGAAGACACCCAAAGCTGCAGAAGAGTTGCTGTGATTGCCGGAGAATGCACTGCATCGCTTGGGGCCAGCGACGGGGGTCTTGGAAATGTATCTCGATCGGTGACAAGATGGGTGGTTGAATACATCTACCGGTATTTCAACGGGTTATGACCGCTGAGGTGGGGTTCGTCGTAAGTCTTGCCACCCTTGTCGATGATGACAGCCTTCTCCTTCTTTGATGAAGTGGATTTCGAAGGTTGGGATGGAACGGCTAGCGTTGATGGTCAGCTTATGTGATGACATTTGAAATCAATGGACGAGGATCATGACATACCTCTGGTGTCGCGAGATCCATAAGAAATGCCATCCCGGCTGCTGCCCCTGCTCGAGTTCGACGAGCTTGGGTAGTCCGGGTAGGATTTTGAAGGCATTTTGGAAAGGATGCCGTGCTATGCCAATGCTGAAAGTGGTAACAAAGGTAGTGAGTCACCGTCCAAGAGGATAGGCTCTCGCGGATTGACAGGAAGTGGTCGAATGGTATGCTGATTGACTGATAGGATGGTCTGAGGGCTGTCTCAGAGGGAAGCTTCTTAGATAGAGTGGTGGAAAGCTCTGACTCAAGGGATGGAATGGCAAGTTCTTATAGCGGAAGACAGCAAGGTGGTGTCTAGTATCCAATTGAATGCGTAGTATGATACAGGAGGAGAGGAAGAAGAATTAATTAGAATGTCTTAAATACCAGATGGAAATGATATGAGCCATATCAAGATTAAGAGTCAGCTGCCTGGGGCGGAGCTGTGAAGAAAGAAAGGCATCAAACAACAGCCCCAGTAACTAGGACATAAGGCATTCAGTAACTCGACGGGTCGTTAGGTCCAGGCAACCGCGGAAAGAATGATACAGAATGAAGAGTCATAGGGTAGTCAGCTAACTGGGGGCCAGTCATTGAAGCAGATGGAAAGCATTGCGGCCGCGTAAGAAAGATTTAGTCGGAGACGAAAAGAGGTTCAGCGTTGAAAATGAACGAAAGAAGAGATCCCCCGGTCTTTAGTATCGACCTGATAGGTGAAAGGGGGTGTAAAAGGCGTTCCTGCAGCCTTGCCAGGCACCATGCACAGCCAAGGTTGACAGCCATTGAGTCGGACTCGGGCGGGATTGAGGTAGCACCAGTGCTTCGCTCAACCAATTCTTCATCGCCTTCCCTATGTCAGGTACGGTGAAGAAAGTTAAACGTCCCTACACTGCCGTTGTTGTTGACTCAGGCTCTACATCGCTCCGAGTGGTGGGAAGTGAGGTTCAGAGCATGAGTCAGCCGAGTCATACACGTGACGCCAAGCTAGGCTCCAGCCGCCAGCGAGGTTTGGCCATCAATGAGCACCGCCGACGCTTTTGTGAAGGACTTCGAAAAATAACTGCCTGTGTGAATTGTCCAATAACGCTGATGTTGATTGACAACATTGATTCCTTGATTGCTCAATCCTACTTGGATGAAGGATGAGTGTCTATGTGCGCTTGTTCGAACAGAGCCCCAAATTCCTGCAGTGCCCCATTTCGGACACTTTCTGTTTGGAAACCCTATGTACTCAAAAGTGAAGAAGCATAGCAGCTATTGATTGAGTATTGTAATGTACAACTATGAATGCTCTGAGTGAATTGTGTGAGACTTTCAAAGCCAGCATAATCTTGCATGCCGATGTCAATCATCATGCAAGCGACTCGAGAAGGTCCTATATATGCCAAGACGAACCGGAAGTCGAACAGATGAAGGGCACGCCTCTTCAAGACCAAACCCGCCAAGAAAAGGATGCCTCAATAGAATTCTGTGGAACGTCTTCCGCCAGGACATGCCCCAATTGTATCTTAGCTACCTCTGCAACACGGATGACGGAGTAGACGGACGCAATCAACTAGGGCTATGCACATTGAGACATGGATGCTAAGAAGGTCTGTAGACTTTGATTGCACAGTGAGGCGGCAGGAAAGTTGGATCCAGGGCAAGGAGACTGCCTTCCGGCTATCTTCAACCAGCCCGATCTACAACATCTCACTAAGCCCAAATAAAGACAAAACCAGCGCAACTAAAGCCAAGTATGGAAAAGACGAGGCGGCAGAAACATTGGATCCAAGACAGGGAGATTGCCTTGCGGCTAATCTCAACCTACCCGATCAACAACATGCCGCCGCGCCTCAATAACGAGAAAGCAACGCAAATAAAACCTGAACACAACTCCTGCTTAACCCAAGGCCCATAAACGATTATCTTCACCAGCCTCTGCTTTGACTCTTGCCAAGTCTTTCTCCTGCACCTGAAATCCTGCGCCTCCCTGAGAAACGGCACCTCAAGACAAGCGCAGGCCGCGTCTCCGATGTTAACCTAGGATAGATACCGGGAAGGCGTAAGCAAGCCATCCCGACTGCGAAATATGCAAAGGCATCAGCAGCTCAGCCGCAGCGTAGATGTAGGACGCAAGAGTGATGTTCTGAGTATCTAAGCCAGCCTAACGCGGTCATGTGGCGAGACGAGGCCTAAACTGCTACAGTAAGAGGGTTTCCAGACAGTGAAATCGAGGAAATGTCCGCAGATTGATTAAGAAGTTGCTCCTCCCATTCGAAGGGATTTGGCACAAAACCTTGTGATCTTGTTTCTGAATCAAGAGACAGATCATGACTCTTGTGACGCCTATCACTACCTGACAAGCAATGAGAACGATCTACTTGAAAGTCTTCAACGTTCCTTACTACTTCCAGTACCACCCGAAAGGACGAGAAGTGATGAAAAATAACTTCACTTATCCGAGCTCTACTGGAATTTTCCGGCGGCAGAGTGGACCTCCAGCAACTTGGGTTTGCCCAAGAGTACACTGTCCGTGATAACGCTGACTTGTACGCTTCGGTTCTCGGCATCACAAGGAAAAGAACGTTCAGAGATATTGATCCAGAGGAAATGTGCAATGCGCTCTTGAGGTCTCCGGTATTCTCAGAAGTGACAATCAGTGTACAAAGTCTAGAAGATTGGACCATGCAGATGATGAACTTCCTTCCTATTGGCTTTCCGAAAAACTATCTGGTACAATATCCCGAAGAGCGGATTGATTCGATACTAATGTGACCAGAATCTTCCATCGCGGGTGTTGTGCGGATTTAGCGTTGCCCAGTTGGATCTGTTTACTGTAATGCCTACCTGTAGGTCTCCACTGGACGTGTGTAGAGCAGTAACACTAATGAGAAGCAGCGCACACACATATCATACCTTTCCTTCACTTCGAAAGCCGGAAAACAACATACCATTGCTTGTTACATGGAGCACAATGCTTTCTAATAGTTTAATGGATTTCCGTCGCCAGCTCGTCGTTATCTGCAAATGGGCAAACTCAGAAGATGGGCAGAACCTATACGAGCAGTTGGCTAGAGATGTTCAAGGTTCCCAGAACGTGCAACAGCTTGCCTTGAACATGGCTGCCTTGATGAACTATCGGCGACTTCGTCCCGACCATTGGGACAATACATACCAGCCTATCACAGGTAGCTATCTAGTTGACCTAGATACTCTATTCCATGGTCATTCACTTGGAAACAGTGAAAGAGTTGCGGAACAGATGGTCTTTGCCTTCGTACGAGTACTTCATCGCATGGGCCAGCACAAGGAACTCGTTGTGTTCCTCAACACTGTACTTGACCGAGAGCCTCCTCTTTTACATTTCTTTGACGGTCTCGCCGATCAGTACTTGAAATGGAAGATTCATGGCCGGACTCACAAGACCGCATTCGAGATCATAATGGAGCAGGTATCGCATTTGAAGGTGTCAGAGCTTGAAAGGGATGACGATTCAGACGGGTTCCACCATAACCGCTTGGATTGGGTCCTCGTTCAGGACGAGTTAACAAGGCCATGCAGCGACTGTACATTGCCAGCTGCAGAGACAAGGTACGTGCCTGCTGTATTGCATCTTCATATGTTTGTGCTGACCTGTACAGGTTTCTCACTGAGCAATCTCATGGTGTAATTCCCCTCAAGATCAATATCACCCAAACAACCGAAGTATCCACCGTGACTGCAACTCGCCACCGGGCTTACGCGCAGACGACTATACACTTATACGCCTGTCCAATGTTGAAGATCGAAGGTTGTTGGAGACACTTGACAAAATGATTGGGCTGGTATTTGAGGTGCCTAACATCGAGAAGCTGAACGATGGATCGTGGGAGATTTGTATCCTCAAGTCGTATCGTCTTATCGCACAGAGCACGCTCAGTAAGATGTTCTCTGACTCGAACATCGACCTTCACTATAATCCTCTTGAACCCACAGCCCAGGACGTGGAGGTCTGGGGTTACGACAAGCAAAGAAGGTGTGTCAACAACGGCTATTCAAAAGGTCAATCAGGGTAGTGAGTGAAGGCTGGTCTGTCGCGGCTGCTTATTATTCAAGCCTCCTGCAAGTCATGTTTGGACTTGACGAAGCTGCTGCAGATTTTGTTCATCCTGACAGCTCCAACGAGCAGCTGATACCTACATACCAAGGCTGTATTTGAAGCAAAGAAGATGCTGTCTATCTCCTTGAAACCTGCCTTCGAGGAAATCTTGTCCATTCATGTCGGGGCCTCAACACGGTGAGGCCGCCATCAGTGGGAATGTCTTTGTCTGGGAAGCGAACAGTACAGGCATTGATCGCTGAAGGGATGGACTGGAGTGGAATGTCCGGGAACAGGATGACTGTGAGGTCGGTGAAGCAAGCAATTGCTCTGGACTGATGAAGAAGACATTCAGCATCCCTGCCTGTGGGGGCGTTCATCATGTGGTGTCTTACTATACGGCGCGGGATACTCCAACCCTGCATGGGCCTTCAACGCGCGTTTTTGGCTCTTTGCAAGACATAGCCCGACCGTACCTGGGCACTCTCTCCTTATCTATCTTTTCCTTCCCCCCTCTCTTCCTTGTGTTACGCTCTTCGTTTTGTCCAAGCTACTACAGCTATTGTCGGCAATGCCGAAAACGTAGTCCCCGGCGGATTTTTCCCAGCGAGCTCGCGAGAAGGGTTTGCAGTCAAGGAACATCTTCAACCCAAGACCCAGAAAAGCTACGCGCGGGCATTGGGCCTCTGGAATGGGTAGGTCTACCGCCCTGGACCTTTGCCAAACATTCTGAAGTAGCCTGTTTGCCCTGACACCATCCACCTTTAAACAAATACGCCCAGCTCCACCCTGGCGCTGACCCATACGACTTGGAGACCTTGAAAGACTTTGTGAGGGAAATTGCGTACGGATTGATGGTATTTACGATAATCCCATGGCTGGTGAGAAAACCGTCCTTCAATATTGGAAAGATTTCACGGCCGCTGGCGGAGGCATACTTCCCTGATACCCCCGAAACGACAAAGTCCGTCACAAATGTTGGTGCTCCGTGGCTTTTAAACTTCCCGGACTCTCAGTGTCGAGGCTGATGATCGTATTCCACGATCTATGAGCGGAGATCTTCAGCCAAAAAAAACATACCCAGAGAACTCTCGGAAAACGCTGGTTCCTCGAAGTTTGACATGGTACTCTTTTACCCCTATCCTTTTTAGGCGCCAGCATGGCGGGAGTGTCCTACGTTGATTGGTGCCCACTGGTTTGAATGTTCTGGCTCCCTTTGCGACAACTGCATATGACAATCCAAAACGGTCTTCTCCTTCAGGAATCACCACGGAAGTCTATGTGGATACGTAAAAAGCTTGCGCTCTGACGCTTTGATGGATACATAGGAAAACAAGCCGCGGCTGACCTTTAAGAGATCGATCTGGAGCAGTTTCCCCTGGAGCTGCTCGAACGCCGCTTCATGTTCCGGACGCAGACGAAATGAAACATAGCGATCAAGTTTGTTGGACGTGAAAAGATCCCGAAGTTTGGTAATCATGACCTACGTGTAAAACTATCATGAACATGCTCCTTCGATATCTTGATTCAAGGCTCACACGACCTTCAAAGATTTTGGATGGATTCGCAGCCTGGGAAGAGCTGGCAGGATATCATCCGAATGAGGTGCAGCGTAGTGGATGCTTGGATCCATTGTGAATTAAGCAATCCCAACGCATCATGGGCACCGAGCAGATAGATCCCTATTCAACTCCTTCTGTGACGATTTCCCCGTCTTCTTCGCTGCCTTTTTAGCCGCTTTTTTGGTGGCCTCTTCCTCCTTGGCCTTCTGCGCCTCCGCGCTACCAAACATCTCTCGCCATTCTTGTCCTTTCTCTGGCTTGATAGGGCGGAACAAGTATTCGGCTTTACCAATTTCATGGCCAGGCTTGATGGAGTTGGCGGTCCAAGTATCGAGGATCGGAAGGGGATCGGCCCGGAGCTGCGCGTTCATCGACTTTGCTGTGTCAGGCATGTACGGAGCGATGACAGAGGCGAGGAGGTGAATGAGGTTGATGGCGAAACCAATCACGGCGGCACATTTGGAGGGCTCCGTCTCGGCAAGCTTGTTATCAAGGCTGTTGGATTGGAGAAAGACATTGCCTTGTTGAGAAATTTGCAGAACCGTGGATAAGGCAGCGCGAAGCTTGACCGCGTCAAGCTTTTGGATGTATTGCGTGAGGAGATCGTTGACTTCTTCTTTCCAGCTTTCAAACGAGAATTCGTGATAATTGGTGAAGTCTGGCACAATGTTGTTATAGTATTTCGAATTGACGAACTTCACAACGCGGCTGACGAAGTTGCCGAGGTTTTTGAGCAACAAGTTGTTGTTGGAACTGATGAGTGTATCCCAGTTGAACTCGCTGTCGCTGATCTCTGGCCGATGGGAGAGGAGATAGTAGCGCCATACGTCGGGAGGAACGCCCGTGGCTTGAGCCGAATCTCCGAAAACGCCAGTACCACGGGATTTGGAAAACTTCCCGCCCTCATAGGTCAGATATTCCGTTGTGGAGAGGTGATGAAGCTTGGTCCAAGTGTCTCGAGTACCGATTTGAGAGCCAGCAAACATGACGGAATGGTAGGCGACGTTGTCTTTCCCGATGAACTGATAGAGTTGGACATCATCGGGGTTGCACCACCACTGCTGCCATTGGTCGGTATATTCTGCGGTGATTGAGACATAACCAATGCAAGCATCAAACCACGAATAGATGACCTTATCTTCGTAGCCAGGTAGGGGTACTTGGGTGCCCCATTTCATGTCCCTGGTGATGCTTCGTGGTTTCAACCCTTTCTTCAGCCAAGCCGAAGTGATGTCTTTGCCGTTGTTTGACCAAGCACCGTTGCTTGCGGATTGTTGGAAGAAAGCGTCAATCTCAGGTTGCAGCTTGTCCAGTTCGAGGAACATGTGTTTTGTGTCCTTTGTAATAGGCGTGTCACCATCAATCTTGCATCGAGGATGCTTGAGATCAAGCGAATCCAGAAGTTGACCACAAGAGTCGCATTGATCTCCATGAGCATTCGCATAGTCACAGAGCGGGCATTCGCCTTCAACGAAGCGATCTGCCAGGAAGGAATGATGCTGTTGACAGTAAAGTTGTGTTGTCATGCGCTCCTTCAAGAAGCCGTTTTGATTGAGCTTAAGGAAGATGCCTTGAGTTATCTCCGTCTGAAGCTGGGTGGTTGTGCGTCCGAAGATTTCGAAACTGATATTGAACCAGCTGTACACTGCGGCGTGGATGGCGTGGTATTTGTCGCAGAGCTGCTGCGGGGTGCATTTCTCTACGAGGGCTCTTGCCTCTGATGTCGTACCATACTCATCCGTACCTGGGAGGAGAGGACGGTCAGCCAAAACGGTTTTCGATAAGGATGCCAAATCAAGGTGTCCTTTTGAATAGTAACAAATCGTTCCGGAAAAGCTAAGATGATCATATGACTCACCGCAGATATAGAGGGTATTGATACCGCGCCCTCTACAGTATCTTGAAAAGACGTCCGCCGAAAGCACTGACCCTATGAGGTTCCCGAGATGTGGCACGTTGTTCACGTATGGCAGAGCGCTGGTGATCATGATGTTGCGTTTTCCCGTCTCTGGAAGAATCGTCCCGCGAGTGGGCGATTCTTCTGCCATTTTTCTCGGGGCGTCGGATCGGGTGAGAAGCTTCTCTTGAATTCTTCGTGATCGAGAGCGGTGTCGCCCGGAGTCAGGGTGTTGTAGATGGAAAGAACGAATGCGACACAAAGAAATATCAGTGGGAATAATGAATGAGTCGTCTGCTTTGCCCCACAACTATGACATGGAACTCGTAAGGGAGCGAAAGCAAACGGAAAGATTACTGCAACACCAGAGGGAGCAGGATACCACGGCGTTTTCGCCGGCGCGCTGGAGTGGAGGGGGTGGCAGCAGGAAGGTGCGGGTAGGGGAGCCGGCGAGTGAGGGCGGCGAGGTGACGCTAAGCCTAAAGGGGGGCGCCTTCCCGGAAGGGGGAATTCGGGCGCACCGACATTATTACGCGTCCGCCCTGACGTTGTTGGCGGATAATCGTGTAAACTCCAAATTCTTCTGAATAGGCAGCGCAGCTACGTGCAATGTTCCGCCTGCGACGCCGGAAACCTGATGGATCCCGTGCAGAAGCCTCACCAGAAGAGATCCCACCAGAAGAAATTCCACCAGAAGAATTTCCAGTAGAAGAGATCCCACCAGAAGAGGGCGAAGATGTCCTTCTTGTACCAGTCTCGAAGCTCAAAGCTCTCACTCGTAAGAAGAGCAAGCGGCGCAATGGGCTCATCTTCGGATTAGGAGGCCTGTTCGGCATTATCGTGGCGGTGTTCTTTGCAAATCAGAGCGATGTGATAAATTTCGAAGGTTTAATGGACCTTAACCTAGATTCATTGCTTGATGTCATACCAGCGGGCATTATCAGGGATGCAAAGGAGCTCACGGTACGCTCCAGCGCTACCACAAAAGCATGGAAGACAGAGCGAGCACTGAAACTGATCATACAAACCTTCCTAGCAACATGAGCGAGAAGCTGTCAACTACGACTCTTTCTCTGTCGGGCTTCACCTTCAATCACAGGGCATCAAAGCTAAGCATCCTGTCATCATGATACCCGGTGTGATTTCAACAGGTCTCGAAAGCTGGGGTACCGAGGATAAATCAAGGCAGTATTTCAGAAAAAGGCTTTGGGGCAGCTGGAGCATGATGCGAGCATTAGTGCTGGACAAGGCAGGGTGGAAGCGGCACATCATGCTGGATAAGGTTACGGGCTTAGATCCTCCAGGCATCAAGTTGAGGGCTGCCCAAGGATTCGATGCTGCAGATTTCTTCGTCACTGGCTATTGGATATGGAACAAGATCCTTGAAAATCTTGCTACAATCGGATACGATCCGTCAAATGCGTTCACTGCTGCTTATGACTGGCGGCTTTCCTATGCGAATCTCGAAACTCGTGATCAGTACTTCACCAGGTTGAAGGCCTACATTGAAACAGCAGCGCGGATATCCAAGACGAAGCCAGTACTGATATCGCACAGCATGGGCTCTCAGGTACTCTTCTACTTCCTTCACTGGGTACAGGCTGAAGGCCACGGTGGTGGAGGACCTAGATGGGTTGACACATACATCGGTTCTTGGATCAACATTAGTGGGTGCATGCTTGGTGCTCTAAAAGGATTTCCGGCGGCAATGTCTGGGGAAATGAAAGATACAGCGCAACTGAACGCATTTGCCGTCTACGGCTTAGAGAAGTTCTTGAGTAGAGAGGAACGAGCGGAGATCTTCCGAGCAATGCCGGGTATATCGAGCATGCTTCCAAAAGGTGGCAATGCAGTTTGGGGAAACAAGACCTGGGCGCCGGACGATCTGCCAGATCAGAAAGTCAGCTACGGCACCTTTATCAACTTCAAAGAAAGCAACTCAACCCATTCGCCAAGGAACTTGACAGTCGAGGAGAGCATGGAATACTTGCTTGAGCATAGCGATAGTTGGTATAAGGACCAGATTCTCTCAAGTTACTCTCATGGCGTCGCCCACACCAAAGCAGAAGTTGAAGACAACGAAAGAGACCCTAGAAAATGGATAAATCCTTTAGAGACCCGTCTACCTTATGCTCCAAACCTCAAGATTTATTGCTTTTACGGTATCGGCAAATCGACTGAGCGAAGTTATTTCTATCGCGAAGATCATGATCCATTGTCTAAGCTCAACGTCACAATTGACACAGGCCTCACGAATGGAGTAGTCGATCACGGCATCATCCCTGGAGAGGGCGATGGTACCGTGTCACTGCTCAGTAATGGCTACATGTGTGCCAAAGGTTGGAAGATAAAACGATATAATCCGGCTGGCGCGCAAATAAAGGTCTATGAGATGCCCCACGAGCCGGAAAGGTTCTCGCCAAGGGGCGGCCCAAATACTGGTAAGATCTTCGAATCGGCCATAGTGTTCCCGCTGACTGGACAGGCGATCATGTTGATATACTCGGCCGCTCATCCCTTAATGACCTCATCTTGCGCGTAGCTGGAGGCCAAGGTGATCAAATCGAGGAGAACTACGTGTCTGACATCAGAGAATATTCCGAGAAGGTCAAAATCTACGATGAATGATCGATAAATTCACCTTTAATCTTTGGTGTTCCCTGATCAATTTGCATAGAGCGGCGTTTGGACATGCCCTACTTAGACGTGCTTCTTGGTTGGGCGTTTGGTACTACCCACTTTCCGTGCTCTGTCGTTACCTAAGATGTCAATATCCGAACCGTACGGCCAAAAAATAGTGTACGTCTTCAAAGCAATGAACCTCTGCGCCCTGGAGAGCTATCTTAGGGTCATCTGTCCAATCCCTCCTTCAACACCCGGCCGTTCAGTTGTACACTTCCATAACCGCGAATAGAGCAAGTTATGATCAAACTTTGTTAGTGGGAGCTCCATCGTCAATTTGGACTGATGACGCTATGCATCGGGATCCGTCCAACATCCTCTGAAGGACCCCTGAATGTCGTTCTCTGTATCCCAGGGCCGCCACCACCAAGCCGAACCAGAAGAAGTACTATCGTATGTTGATTGATCACTTGATATCCAACTACGAGTCGTTTATCCTCTCTGTCCTATATACACATTGCCGCAGCTGCGGAAGGCAGGCCGACGAATGGATTAGGCCTTTTGATCACAACAAGGCTACCATATCCTGAGGAACCAACAGGACTCAGTCTTCGCTCGGAGCGGACTACTTCTGCCGACCTCTCCGGCTGGATTCTGTGGATGGGTTTCCCTTTACAATGGCGGGAGACCTACCTCTGAGCCCGGAGGAATGGGTCTCAATCAGTTCATTAGGAGATCACTACCCACTCTTCATTATGAGCCCTCATCGTGTGCTCGAACTGGGAGGCCACATGCTTTTCGACAATCTGTCGCTCGTCATAATAACGCAAATCTTCACCTGGTAATCGCGGAAGCTCCATCCTCGAAATTGGAAGATCCTGGAGTCTATGCATGGAAGCAGACCCGGACGCGAACTTCAGAAAAAAATGCGAAGTTCTAACGATGAGGTTTTAAGATCCCCTTCTCTTGGACAAGCAGTCAAAGTGGCGCCGACAAGTTTAGGACGCTCAGTTGCAAGCTCCAAGTTTTGGTGGAGCCTGAGCTAACAGAATCTCCATTGCGCTGTGGTGACGCCATTTGGAAGTTTTCGGGAACTATGAAGACTGGCGACTTGCATCTGAGATATTCCCATAAAGGTGATGAGACCCTTCCTTCCAAGGAAGTTGACTAAGACCGGCAAATCGCATTGATTCAAGAGCCTCCAGAACAATCTTCCGAGCATATCTGAAGGAAGTCAGTAGTATTCTTCCAGAACCATGGGTCTTGCCGCCGTATCGCCAACTTAGCACAGGTGGCTACATATTCCGGGTCTCATCTTATTCGAGGTCTCTCCCACCAATTGAGCAGGCTGTTTCGGTGGGTTAGTCCTAAGCAGATCGCGGTTAGGGCTAGTGGTAGCATATGTTGTGGATGAGACTTAGAGGTTGCTTATGTACTGTACAGCCAGCCACTCTACCTCCCAAACTCAGAAATTTGTCACACGTATGAAGATGAGTATCAGTGATGACAGAGCCAGTGGAGATAGATCGAGGTCACAGCATGGCCTGTTCGCGTCCACGGAGTAAGGGTGTCTGATAGATTTACTACCTTGCTGGAACTTCGCATTTGCTCTACTTGTCTTCGTCATCTATGCTTCATAAGACCGGAGTAAATATCTCACAAGAACTGAGAGTAGAGAAGCCCTAGTAATACCTCGCAATGCAACCAACACCTGACACCATCTAATGCCATCGTGATTTTACAGCTTGTACAAACCTCGTCTTCTTGCTCAGCCTACTGCAAAAGCTCAATCGCATCTTCCATCCTTCCACCCCGTCCGCCACCTCTCTTCCCACTTCCCACAATCAAACTCCTTCTTCCCCAGCTTTCGGTTGACCTCGTTATGCGCCTCGCACATCCACACCCCCAACCTATTCCTCCCCTCGACCCTCGGCTCATTCCCCTTAACCGACATCCATTCGCGGAAATCATCGGCGCAGACCCAGCATGGATACAGCTTTGAGAACAAGGACAGAAATTGCCGCATCTCTGACTGCTGTGCTGGAGACGCGGCTGGTGGATACGATGCCGAAATTGTGTGCAGGAGAGTCCAGGTGCCGCGGCCGAGTTGCTCAACGTCTGGTGGGCAATCTGCTGGGGGTTGCAGGGAGGATGTCGAGGCCGAGGGAGGGGTGCTTGTGGCCGTGGTGCTAGCGGAAGAATGGGAGATTTGCTTCTTCGTCAGGGCCGCCCAGTCGGCGAAGGAGATACAAGATCGGCATCTGAACTCATCAGATTAGCTCCGTGGACTTAGGGATATGGAGGATGCATCGGGGCGCATTGCTCACGGCTTGCCATCCTTGCCGAGCACAACGCCTTTTGGGAATTTCTTGGGTGGTCCATCCTCAGCTATGTTATCTTCTTGCTGAGTAGTATTCTTCTTCTGAGAATGCTTGACCTGTCCGGAGAAGAACTTCTCCATTCTTGCAGAGACATATTTACTGTCGGTACAACATCAAAGAGTAAATAATCCTAGAGCTTGACTAATGCGTATGTCGGCACTTGCCGTCAAGTTGTCAGCTCTGGCGTCATAGCTCGACAATGCCCACCACTAAACATCATGATTCCACGATGAGCCGTACGAACGGGGCTGTTGGAGTTGCCAGCAAGATACCAGTCCTTCTCCTCAAAACCAAATCAACGCCCCACGATGGCTACGAAGAATACTTCGCCGCCAGCGAGCAATTCTCGCCGCAATTCGTCCCTGTCCTCGAGCACAGCTACAACGCCAAAAACCTGCAGAAGCTAAAGACCCTCCTCACGAACTCGAAATATGAAAACGATGACAAAAACTACGGCGTTCTCCAAGACAGCGACACGAGATATGGCGGCATAATCTTCACGAGCCAGCGCGCTGTAGAAGCGTTCACTCAGGTCGTCCAAGAGGTAGGCTCAAGTACGACGTTCCCACACCAACCAGCTTTTCACCCACCATCCCAGACCCTACCGCTCTGCAGATCCGCTACACACACACACACACACACACACACACATCCAATCTGACCAATCTCCACCCACAGCCCACCCCCTCACCGACCTCTCCCTCCCCCTCTACGTCGTCGGCCCCGCCACCTCCCGCGCCCTGACCTCCCTCCGCAACACCCACCTCCCCACCTGCACCATCCACGGCGCCCTAACCGGCAACGGCGAAAACCTCGCAACCTTCATCTTAACCCACTACAACAGCCTCCACCCCCCTCCCCCTCCCCCTCCCCAAACAACAACAAGCCCAGACC
>JAABUP010003270.1_pt1 | contig 28925 bp, 26 predicted proteins | sample 5559201 | NCBI WGS metagenome assembly JAABUP01 (sample SAMN10711887, study PRJNA513373) | rock metagenome | isolation source: Antarctica rocks | place: Antarctica | reverse complement strand
CCAATCGCTCCCGCTGCCGGGGCGCGAGGTCCCGCCGATGCAGCAACACCTCGACCTCTTGCCGCTGCGCCTCCGTTATCTCGATCATCATCTGTCGTAGCCCTATCCTTCTCTCTATAGGATACGACCCTGTACACAAACTTACCAGCACCTACTTAGTTGCTAACCGCCTGGTTGGCGGCCATAGCCTCGACGAGCGCGACGAGCGTGCGCACGGCGACGCCGGAGCCACCCTTGGCGCGTTCGCCCTCATCTTTGTCGGACCACGAGGTCGGCGCGATGTCGAGGTGCGCCCACGGCGTCTCGCCCACGAAGTGCTGCAGGAACATCGCCGCCGTGATCGATCCGCCGACCCGTCCCCCGGTGTTCTTGATGTCGGCGACGTCGCTCTTGATGAGATCCTCGAAGGCCTCGTCGAGCGGCATGCGCCACATCTTTTCGCCAGCCGCCTTGGAGGCGTCGAGCACGGACGTCGCCGTGCCGTCGTCATTGGCGAAGACGGCCGTGTAGACAGGGCCGAGCGCCACGCTGGCCGCGCCGGTCAGGGTGGCCACGTCGACCAGGGGCGCGTAGCCCTCGCGCACCGCATAGGAGAGCGCGTCGGCCAGGATCAGCCGGCCCTCGGCGTCCGTGTTGATGATCTCGATCGTCACGCCGTTCATGGCGCGCACGATGTCGCCGGGCGTCTGGGCGCGCCCGCCGAGCAAGTTCTCGGTCGTGGGCACGAGCGCGGCGACGGCACCATCCACGCCAAGCCCGGCGAGGGCGCGCATCGCGCCGAGCACGGCCGCGGCCCCGCCCATGTCGCCCTTCATCTGGTGCATATTCTCGGCCGGCTTGATGGAGATGCCGCCCGAGTCGAAGGTGATGCCCTTGCCGACGAGGCAGGGCACGGGCGCGCCGTCGCGCGGCGTACCGTGGCGCAGCACGATGAACGCGGGGGGCTCGTCGCTGCCCTCGGCCACACCCAGGATCGCCCCCATGCCCAGTTCGCGCATGCGCTCGCGGTCGAACACCTCGCAGGACATGCCGTGCTCCGCGGCCATGGCCTGCGCGCGGCGGGCCAGCTCGGTCGGGGTCAGCACGTTGGGGGGCTCGTTGATGAGGTCGCGCGCCAGGGCCACGCCGGCCGCGATCTCGCGCCCGCGCCGCACCCCCTCCTCGACCTCCGCGCGGTCGAGCGCCCGCGGCAGCACGACAACCTCCCGCACGTCCTCGATATCGCTCTGGCGATAGCCGTCGAAACGGTGCAGGCCCAGGAGCGTGCCCTCGACCAGCAACTGGGCATCGGTCGCGGCCGGCAAATCCTCCCGCCGGTAGACCGTCGTGGCGTAGGAGGACAGCGCGGCCTTGCGCGCCGTCCGCGCGGCGACGGCGGCCATACGCCGCAGCCCGGCCACGGTCAACGTCTCGGGGTCGCCCGCGCCGACGACGATGACGCGCTCGGCGGCCAGCTTGCCCATGGTGTGCAGGATCGTCGTTTCGCCGAGTTTGCCGTTGAGCTCACCCGCCGCGCGCAGGGTCGAAATAAGCCCGTCGAGCCGCTCGTCCACTTCCCGCGCGGCCTCGTTGAGCGACGCCTCGCCGGCCGGGACCGCGACGACTAACGCCGGCCCCACGTAGCCTGTGACATCCTCGTCGCGCACCGTTATGTCTACCATAGCATTACCTTCCTACCCGCTCATCACCAGTGAAATACACCGCATGCTAACAGAGCGGGTGGAAAGGTGGCAATGGCTGGCGGCGGGACCGGGGTGGCGTCACAACCCCCGGTGGCGTCACAACCCCCGGTGGCGTCACAACCCCCGGTGGCGTCACAACCCCCGGTGGCGTCACGCCCGAGCCGCCTCGGCTTATAATAGGGCGGTCGGCAAGCGTGAAGCAAGCAAAGGCCGACGAAGATAAATTGGAGGGCGAAACGTGGATTCGCGACGCACGGCCCTTCATCGCCACCAAGGCGCGCCCATCTATTGCGCGGTTCTCGCCATCCTGACCCTGACGCCCCTCGGACACCGAACCAGCATCCGGGCGATCACGCACGCCACGCCATGGATCGGCCGCCCCGCGACGCATGCTTTCGCGCGGCTTCCCCTGGCCTTCGAGGTCAACAAAGGGCAAACAGACGCCTCCGTCAAATATCTCGCGCACGGGCCAGGTTACACTCTTTTCCTCACCGACGCCGGGGCCGTCCTATCGCTCTCGGGACGTGCCGGTATGCCGCCCAACCTGGGTGATGGCCCTGGTCGCGTGCTGCCGGTCACCGCGACACGACCTTCCGCACCCGAAGCGGCGCTGCGCCTGTGGTCAAGCTCAGTCCTGTCGGCAACGCCTTCGCCTACAGCACGCTCCTTCCGGGGGAGGGCCATGAGTATGGCAAGGCGATAGCACTCGACGACGTTGGCGGCGCCTATGTAACAGGTGTAGCCGTGGGCCAACAGGGAGGGGCAGCGGTAGCGCCAGGCAGTCTGTTCGTTGACAGGATTGACGCCCACTAACCGTTGATGGAGAGCGCAGGCCCGATTGCGACCTCGACCGCGACCTCGACGGCAAGCTGCACGGCGCGGCGCATCATGTCGAAATTCATGCTCGGCGTGGCCGCCGGCTGGCCGGCGGCCATCTCCGGCAACAGGGGTAGGTGCAGGAAGCCGGCCCGATAGGCCGGCGTGCGGTCGTGGGCGGCGCACAGGAGGTGATAGAGGGCGGCGTTGCAGAGGTGCGTGCCGGCGCTGTATGACAGGGCCGCGGGGATACCTTCCGCCTGCAGGCGCTCGACGATGCGCCGCGTAGGGACGGTGGCAAAAAACGCGTCGGGGCCATCCGCCGCCAGCGGCGCATCGGCGACGGCGAGCCCACGGTTGTCGGGCATACGCGACAGATCGGCCAGGTTGACCGCCACCCGCTCGACATTGATGCTCGTGATGCCCGCCGCGAGGCCGAGGCCGAGCGCGAGGTCGGGCGCGTGGCGCTCCAGAAGATCCCGCAAGACACCCGGCATGGCCGCGAGGTCGACCGGTAGTACCCGGCCCACGACCGAGACGCCGGACACATCGGTGCCGTCGAGGGCGCGCGCGACCAGCGCCGAGGGGTTGAGGTCGAACGTCGAGAAAGGCTCGTAGCCTGTGACCAACACGGTCGTCACGCGGTCCTCCGTAGCAGCCAAACTAACTCGAGGAGCGATGCGCATCAAAAAGCAGGAGCCGGTTTTCAAACCGGCTCCTGCTTCTATTATATCGGTGCTAGCGGCGCGGGCGCGGATACGAGGGCTGGACCCTCACCGGCACGGGCACCGGCTGCGGTTGCGGCGGGCGGACGAGATTGCGTAGGGTCTCGGCGATCTCGCGTAGTATTTGTTCCATCTTTTGCAGTATACCTACAGCTCTCTACTATGGTTTGTGCTGTCTGCGGAAACGCTGGCTCATCAGACCTAATCGCAATTTTCGCGAGTTCGCCGCTGGGGACACTACACTATATCGGCAAGACATGTGCCAACATGAGGAGTACGGTTCGAAAGATAATAAAACCATGTGCGCATATACTCCTATGGTACAACGGCGGGACGTACGGCGCAAATAGCCCATATTTGTAGGGCGCATCCTATAGGTGTGACCGGAGCCACGCCCTCGGCGCGGCCGCTCCCCAGATGAGCCTCCGAATCCGTAGCGAAGCGGGGGTCCGCGGGTACGGGAGTCCGGCTACGGTAGCGCGAGCGGCGAGTTCTGCGCCAACTGTAGCAGCGGGTTGGCGAAGACGCCGAGCAGCACCGAGCCGGCCACGCTGAGGGTGAGCGTGATGGCCCATGCCGGCGGGACGAACGGGCGCGGCGCCTCCGCGGGCTCGCCGCGCATGTACATGTAGTAGATGACGCGCAGGTAGTAGAACACCGAGACGAGCGAGCACAGGACGCCGATGACCGCCAGCTCGGTGTGGCCGGCCTCGATCGCGGCGCGGAACACGTAGAGCTTGGCGAAAAGCCCGGCCGTCGGCGGGAACCCCCCCAGCGAGAACATGAACACGGCCATCGCCCCCGCCAACCAAGGGCTACGCCGGGCCAGGCCGGCGAAGTCGTCCAGGCTCTCGTGGCGCTCGCCGCGCTGCGACACGGCCAGCACCACCGCAAAGGCGCCAATGTTCATGAACGTGTAGATCGCGAAGTAGTACAGCAGGCTCGGCAGCGCGTCGAAGACGGTGTTGTTGTTGAACGAGGCGATGGCCACTAGCAAGTACCCGGCGTGGGCGATGCTGGAGTAGCCCAGCATGCGCTTGACGTCGGTCTGGACCACCGCCGCCACGTTGCCGAAGATCATGGTGGCCACGGCCAGGGACCACACGATGCTCTCCCAGTGCGAGGTCAGCGCGGGCAGCGCGGCGCCGAACAACCGCACGAAGGCGGCGAAGGCGGCCAGCTTGGTCCCAACCGACATCAGCGCCGTGACCGGGCCGGGCGAGCCCTCGTACACATCGGGCGTCCACACATGGAACGGCACGGCGGCCATCTTAAAGGCCAGCCCCACGATGACCAGCCCCACACCGATGAGCAGCACCGGGTCGCTCCCGCCGGCGTTCGAGGAGAGGAAAGTGTTGATGGCGAGCAGCTGCGTCGAGCCGGTCTCGCCGTACATTAGGGCCATGCCGTAGAGCAGGAAGCCCGACGCGAAGGCGCTGAGCAGGAAGTACTTGAGCGCAGCCTCCTGCGAGCGCTGGCGCGCGCGGGCAAACCCGGCCAGCACATATAAACAGACCGAAAAGAGCTCGAGCGCCAGGAATATGGTCATCAAGGACGACGCGGCGCCCATCAGCATCATGCCGCAGATCGTGGAGAGGACAAGCACGTAGTATTCGGAGAGGTTGATGCGCTCCCGCTTCAGGTAGTCCGGCGACAGCAGGAGCACCAGCGCGCCGACGGCCAGGAACACCAGGTTCGTGAACAGGGTAAAGCCGTCGAGGACGACCGAGTGGTTGAATGCGCTCAGGGCGCGGTCGCCCTTGTTCCAGATGACCCCATCGGCTACCGCCGCGGCGACGAGCCCGGCGATGCCCACGTAGGCCATGTAGTCCCGCCGGTCACGGTCGATGACCAGATCGAGCAAAATGACGAGTATAGCTGTCAGCGCGACGATGAGTTCGGGCAGCACGGTGATCAGGTTTGTATCGGGGGGAGCCACGTACTCTCCTTAGCAATAGCAATTAGCTGTTGGCAATTAGCGATTGGCTCTCGGTGGTATTATGTCACGCTCAACGCTCAACGTCGATGATCGTCTGTATCTGGCTACTCAGCTGCTCCAGCGACTACGCTAACCGCTAACGCCTAATCGCTGACGGCTATCAATGCGCCCCGCCGACGGCGCTCACGATGTACTGCGCCGCGGTCGCGGCCGGGCGCAGCCAGCCGTTGGGCGCGACGCCGATCCAGACGATCAGGACCACGAGCGGCAGCAGGGCCAGCAACTCGTTGGCGCGCAACGCGACGCCGTGCGCCGGCGTTGTTGTCGGCTCCATCTTCGCCCCCTGCATCATGCCCTGGTACAGGCGAAGCATATACCACGCTGCCAGAATCACGCCGATCGTGCCGGCCACTCCGAAGATACCTACGTCACGGAACGCCCCGAGCAAGATCAGAAACTCGCCCGCGAACGAGTTGAGGCCCGGCAGGCCCAGCGACGAGAGCGCCACGACGAGGAAAACGATCGAGAGCAGGCGCGCGCGTTGTCCGAGTCCCTCGAGCCGGCGCAGGTCGGTCGTGCCCCAGCGCCAGGCGATCGCGCCGACGATGGCGAAGAGCGCCGCCGTCGTTATACCATGGTTGAACATCTGGAGGGTAGCCCCCTGCACACCCTGCTCGTTGAGGGCGAAGACGCCCAGCAGGATGAAGCCCATGTGGCTGATGCTCGAGCAGGCCACCAGGCGCTTGGCGTCGAACTGCGCCAGGGCCAGCAGCGCGCCGTAGATGACGCCGATCACGGCCAACGTGGCCGCCACGCCCGCGAGCTGCCGGCTGGCGTCCGGGAAGAGGGGCAGGGCGATGCGCAGGAAGCCGTAGACGCCCATCTTGGAGACCACGCCGGCCAGCAGCATTGTCGTCGGCGTGGCCGACTCGCCGTACACGTCGGGCACCCAGGAGTGGAAGGGGAACAAGGCCGATTTGATGGCGAAAGCCAGCCCGAAGGCGATCAGCAGCGGTACTTGCAGCGCGGGCGAGGCCAGCGCCCCCGGCTGGCTCAGGTCCACGATGTCGAAGGTGCTGCGCAGCGGCGAGAAGGCGTAGACGCCGACGACGCCCACGAGCATCAGGAGCGAACCGGCCATGGTGTAGAGCACGTACTTCAGGGCCGCGTAGACCCGTCGCTCGCCGCCGTAGACGCCGATGAGCAAGTAGGCCGGGATCAGCACACCCTCCCAGAACACGTAGTAGAGGATGAGATCGAGCGAGAGGAAGACGCCGAGCAGGCTCGTCTCCAGCAGCAGCACGAGGCACATGTAGAGCGGCACGCGCTCCGTAATCGTCTCATTGCTCATCAGGATCGCCACCGGCACGAGGATGGTCGTCAAGAGCACGAGAAGCAGGCTCAGCCCGTCGAGGCCCAGGTGGTAGCTTGCGCCGATCTGCGGCAGCCACGGCACGCGCTCCTCGTACCTGAAGTGCGATCCGCTGGTCCCCGAGAAGTCGAGCCGGGAGGTGACGACGAGATAGATCACCAGGGCGAGCGTCAGCAGCGACCCGCCGAGCGCGGTATAGCGGGCCACGTAGCCGTCGTTGCGCGCGGTCAGCACGATCACGACCGCCGCGACCAGCGGCAGGAACGTCAGCAGCGAAAGATAGAACATACGGCTCCTTCGTCACCAGTAATTAGTGATTAGTGTCTAGTGGTTAGTTAGCCAGCCACTTCAACTAGTCACTAATCACTCTAATCACTTAATGAACGTTCCAAACAGCACCGGAACGAGCGCCACGAGCACGACGCCGAGGAAGATCGAGAGCGCGTAGGTGCGCACATAGCCGGACTCGAGCGGGCTCACCCCTCGGCTGACGTTGCGCACGACGCGCCCGGCGCCGTTGACGAGGCCGTCGATGCCCGCGCGGTCGACGACTGTATAGAGCGCCCGCGCGCCGTTCCGCACCGGCAACACGATCAGCTCATTGTACGCCTCGTCTACATAGTACTTGTGCAGCAGGAGACGGTATAGCGGTTGGAAGCCACGGAAGGGGCGACGAACCGCCCCGGCGTAGTTGCGGTAGGCCACGGCGATGCCGATCGAGGAGATCGCCAGGACGAACACTATCGAGGCCCAGTTGGTGGCCAGATCGGACTGGCCGGCGAAGGTCACCTTGTAGCGCGTGAACGTCGGGGTGAGGAACGTGTCGAAGGAGTGTGTCAGACTAGGGACCTGTACCCAGCCGCCGACCAGCGCGAGCACGCCCAGGATGGCCACCGGGATAAGCATCACGGGCGGGGCCTCGTGCGCGTGGTCGTAGGTCTCCGCGTCGCCGTTGTAGCGGCCGTGGAAGGCCAGGAAGAACAGGCGGAACATGTAGAAGGCGGTCAGGCCTGCCGTGATCACGCCCGCGGCCCACAGCACGAGGTACCAGTGGCCGGACTGTGCGCCGGCCTGCAAGACACGCCCCAGGATCTCGTCCTTGCTGAAGAAGCCCGAGAACGGGAAGATGCCGCTGATGGCTAGGCAGCCGCTCAGCATCACGAGCCACGTCGTCGGCAACTTGCGGCGCAGACCGCCCATCTTGCGCAGGTCCTGCTCGTCGTGCAGGGCGTGGATGATGTTGCCCGCGCCGAGGAAGAGCGCCGCCTTGAAGAAGGCGTGCGTCATCAGGTGGAAGATGCCGACCTCGAAGGCGCCGACGCCGCAGGCCAGGAACATATAGCCGATCTGGCTCATCGTGGAGTAGGCCAGCACACGCTTGATGTCCGTCTGCACCAGGGCCATCGAGGCGGCGAAGATCGCGCCGGTCGCGCCGATGACGGCCACCAGCGAGAGCGTGTAGGGGGCAAGCACGAAGAGCACGTGTGAGCGCGCGATCAGATACACACCGGCCGTGACCATCGTGGCGGCATGAATGAGCGCGCTGACCGGTGTGGGGCCTTCCATGGCGTCTGGCAGCCAGGTATACAGGGGAATCTGCGCCGACTTGGCCACCGCGCCGATCAAGAGCATCATGCAGATGGCGTTGACCAGCGTGCTGTCGTGGTGGATCAGCCCCGGCGCCCGCGCGAAGATGGCGTCGTAACCCAGCGTGCCGAAGGTGGTGAAGAGCAGGTAGCAGGCGATCATCATGCCGAAGTCGCCGATCACGTTCATCACGAAGGCCTTGCGCGCCGCCGCCACGGCCGAGGGACGGTAGAACCAGAAGCCGATCAGGAGGTACGAGGAAACGCCGACCATGCCCCAACCGACGGTCAGGATCAGAAAGTTGTCGGCCAGGACGAGCAGGAGCATCGAAAATATAAACAGGTTGAGGTAACTGAAGAAGCGCGAGAAATCCTTGTCATGCTCCATGTAGCCCACGGAGTAGACGTGGATCAGGAAGCCGACGCCCGTGACCACGAGGAGCATTACGCAGGCCAGGGGGTCGATCAAGAGCCCGAAGTCGAGTTTGAACGTGCCCGCCTGCACCCAGCGGTAGTAAAAAATATCGTTGTAGGCATGGCCCGGCCCGCTGACGTAGAAGAAGCAGGCCAGCGCGACGACGAACGAGGCGGCGATGGCGCCGCAGCCGACCACGGCCGTCAGCGTGCGCGACATACGACGGCCGAGGCCGCCGGTCAGCGCGAAGCCGAGCAGCGGCAGCGCAAGCAGGAGCCAGGCGTATCCCTTCATAAGTGTTTAGTGTTTAGTGTTCAGTGTTTAGTGAGGAGCGACCGGCAATGACCGGGCCACTCATCACTCGTCACTCGTCACTAGTCACTCGTTCTCATCCTTTCATCGAATTCATCAAGTCAACATTGATAGTCTCGCGGGCGCGGAAGATGGAAACGATAATGGCGAGGCCGACCACGACTTCGGCCGCCGCCACGGTCATGACGAAGAAGACGAAGATCTGCCCCTCCATGTTGTGGAGGTGGTGGGCGTAGGCCACCAGCGTCAGATTGACCGCGTTGAGCATCATCTCGATCGACATGAAGATGACCAGCGGGTCGCGTCGCAACAGCACCCCCGCCGCGCCGATCGTGAACAGGAACGCGCCCACCATCAAGTAACTTTGTGTCGCAATCACCTATCAACCCTCAACTTCGCCCTCATCGCCATAGAACCACTACGCACTACCGGCTACTAGATACTGGCTACTACTTAGTCGATCCTCCTCTTGGCCAGCACGATCGCCCCGAGCATGGACACCAGCAGCAGCAGTGAGGTCACCTCGAAGGGTAACAGGAAATAGTGGAACAGCTGGTCGCCGACCGTCTGCACCGTGCCGAGCCCCTGTGGGAACGCGTTCACGTTGGTATTTTGCGTGCCCTTGATGTCGTTCAAGAACAGGGTCGCGGCGATGCCGAGGCCCAGGATCACGGCCAGGGCCATGGACGGGATGCGCAGCGCGGCCAGACGGTCGTTCTCCGTTTCTTCGCGGCCGGGCGAGAGTAGCGTCACCACGAAGAGGAACAACACCATGATGGCGCCGGCGTAGACGATGATCTGCACCGCGGCCAGGAACTGCGCGTCGAGCAGGAGATAGTAGACGGCCAGGCAGAAGAAGTTGCTCACCAGGAACAGGGCGCTATAGATCGGGTTGGTCTGCACCAGCACGTTGATGGCCGAGAAGACGGCCGCCAGCGTGTTGATGGCGAAGACGATCTGGACAGGGTCGAACGCCGGCAGACCCAACCCGAGCGAGAGAGCGACAAGATGCCCCATCGCTACGCGCCCACCGAGGTGACCTGTTGCCGTGCCGACACCGGCGCAGCCGCGGGGACCAGCAACTGCTCCTTGGTGTAGATCTGGCTCGGGATGTCGTAGTCGGCCAGCTCGAAGTCGTGGCGCAGCACGATGGCGCCGGTCGGGCAAGCCTCCTCACATAGGCCGCAGAAGATGCAGCGACTCATGTTGATCTCGTATCGCTTGGCGTAGCGCTCACCCGGCGAGGTCGGGTTGTCGGGGTCGTTCTCGGCCCCCTCGACGAGGATGCAGTTGGCCGGGCAGGCCCCCGCGCACAACTCGCAGCCGATGCAGCGCTCCAGCCCGTTGTCGTAGCGCTCCAGCACGTGCCGGCCGCGGAAGCGCGGGTACACCTGGCGCTTCTGCTCGGGGTACTGGATCGTCGTCGGCTTAGTGAACATCGTCTTGAGCGTGAAGCCCATGCCTTTGGCGAATTCTCCGATCCCGGAGACGGCCCCGAAGGCGCGCATAGTAGCCTCCTAATTCCGGCCCTGCGACCGCGGTCGCAGGCTTTGTTGCCTAAAAACCGCCGAGCACGACTACCGTCGCCGTGACCGCCAGGTTGAGCAGGGCCAGCGGCAGCAGCACGTGCCACCCGAACTTCATCAGTCTATCGTATCTAAGCCGCGGCAGCGTGGCGCGCAGCCAGATGAACAGGAACATGAAGAACGACAGCTTGATGAAGAACCACGGGAAGCCCCCGAGGATGCCGAATCCGGCCCACCCGCCCAGGAACACCGTGGTGGCGATGGCGCTGACCGTGAACATATTGATGTACTCGGCCATGAAGAACATGGCGAAGCGCATCGACGAATACTCGATGTGGTAGCCGGCCACGAGCTCTTGCTCGGCCTCGGGCAGATCGAACGGCGCCCTGTTCACCTCGGCGATGGCCGAGAGCACGTAGAGCACGAAAGCCAGCGGCTGCACGAAGATGTTCCAGCGCGGCAGGAAGCCGAACCAGAGACCGTTCTGGTGCCTGACGATGTCGTTCATGGAGAGCGAGCCGGTCAGGATCAGCACTCCGACGATCGCCATGCCGAGCGTAAGCTCGTACGAGATAACCTGCGCCGTCGAGCGCACGCCGCCCAGCAGCGAGTACTTGTTGTTCGAGGCCCAGCCAGCCAGCACGATGCCGTAGACGCCGAGCCCCGTGATGCCGAAAATGTACAGAATGCCCACGTTGACGTCGGCCAGCCGCAGCGGGATATTCAGCCCGAAGATGTTGATGGCGTTGCCGAACGGGATCACCGCGAAGGCGGCCAGCGCCACGGTCAGCGAGATGATCGGCGCCAATGTGAAGACCGGCTTGTCGGCCTGCAAGGGCACGATATCCTCTTTGAGCAGGAGCTTGACCGCGTCGGCGAGCGGTTGGAACATACCGCCCGGCCCCACGCGGTTGGGACCGAGGCGCACCTGGATGCGCCCGACCACGCGCCGCTCGATCAGGGTCATGTAGGCGAAGCCGGTCAGCAGGGCGAAGATGATTACGCCCGCCATGACGATGCTGCCGACCAGCGAACCGAACGCGTTGAGCATCTAGGCGCCTCCCCCAGCGGTCCCCGCGCCGACGAGCGCGCGCTGCCCCTCCTCGGGGGCCGCCGCGCGCTCCGGGAACTGGCCCAGCGCCTGCCAGGCCGGCAGGCGCAACGTGTCGGCGATCTCCTGCGAAACAACCGCGGCCGACTCGTAGGCTTGCGCCACGCCGAGCCGGTTGGAGAGCTCGGCCAGGATCTCCCAGCCGTCGCGCGCCTCGCCCGGGATCTCCCTGGCGCGGCCAAGGGTTTGCACGCGACCCTCCAGGTTGGTCAGGCTGCCGCTCTCCTCGAAGGTACCGGCCGCGGGCAGGATCACGTCCGCTTGCTGCGCCGAAGGTGTCAGCAGCGATGTCTGTATCACCAGGAATGGTACGCGCTCGAGGGCCTGGCGCGCAACCTCCTCGTCCGGCCACTCCACCAGTGGGTCGGCGTCCAACAAGAACAGTCCGTCGAGGTGACCGGTGGCTGCCGCGCGCAGGATGCCCGCGGCGTCGAGCCCAACCTCGTTCTGTAGTGGCAGGCCCCAACTCGACTGCACCTCGTTGAACCAGTCGAGGTCGGCCATGGGGCGGCCGCCCGGCAGCAGCATGGGCGCCACGCCCATTTCGGCCGCGCCACGGCTGTTCGTTTCCTTCGAGAGCGCGAGCACGCGCCCCGTCGGCGCGTCGTCGAGGTCGGCCAGCAGCCCTTCCAGGTCGCGGACAGCCGCGAGGGTCGCCTGGCCGTCGGGCTCGTCGAGCACGCGCTCGTCGTAGATCACGAGGCCGCGCTTGGCCGTGGCCAGCATCCGCCCCGCCACCGTCACCGCGTCGGGCCGCTCCGGCTGGGCCGGCTGGTCCGTCGCCGCCTCGCCGTGCCCGTCGCCGTCGCTGTCGTGGTGGAGCCCCGGCACGACGTGGGCGACCGTCTCCGCGAGGCCCGAGACCGCCCCGGCGAGGCCGGAGAGGGCCCCTGCGAGGCCGTGCGCGTGAGGGGCGCCGGCCTGTTGAGGTTGGGTGTCGGTGGGCGCGGGCTGCCCGGCCGTGGCCGCCGCGCCGGACTGACCGGAGGCGGCGGGCCGCTCGGTCAGCGAGGTCGTGTCGAGCGCAGTCCCCGTGGCGCGCGCGGCGCGCACCGCGTCGGCCAGCGCGCGCAGCGTCGTCGACAGACCCGTCGGATCGAAGGGCAGCTTGGCCCCCGCGAACTTGTCGAGGCCGGTGTCGTCGTTGGTGATGAGGATCGGCTGGATGCCGCGGCGCTTGGCCTGCTTGGTCAGACGGAGGTGCAGCACCATCTGGCGCGCGATAGGGTCGGCGTCGACGAGCACGAGGGCGTCGGCGTCCTCGATCGCCGCGATCGGCGCGCCGCCGAGCGCGGCCGTGCCGCCGCGTGAGCCATTGAGGGCGTCGAGGTGCGGCGTACGCAGGCCGCCACGCAGCAGCCGGCCGAACAGGTAGAGCTTCTCGTTGGTGCTGCGGGACGAGGCCAGCCCGGCCAGGCTACCGCCGGCGGCGGCGGCGCGCAGGCCGTCCTCGGCCGCCTGCAGCGCCTCGCCCCACGTCGCGGGCAGGAAGTGGCCGTTGCGCTTGATCAGCGGCGAGGTTACGCGCTCATAGCGCGCCCAGGAGAGAGCGCCGTAGCGCCCGATATCGCAGAGCCATCCGTCGTCGACCTTGGTGTTCTCGCGCGGCGCGAGGCGCATCAGCTGGCCACGCCGCGTGTTCACGTCGATGTTGCAGCCGACCGGGCAGGCCGGGCAGACGCTGGGCGTGTGCTCGAGGTCCCACGGGCGGGACTGGAAGCGGTACGACTTGCTGGTCAGGGCCCCGACGGGGCAGATGTCGGTCACGTTGCCCGAGAAGACCGAGTCGAGAGGCCGGCCCGGGAAGGTACCGATCTCCGTGGAGTCGCCGCGGTTGATCATCACGAGCTGTGCGTCGTCAGCGATGTCCTCCATGAAGCGCACGCAGAGCTGGCACAGGATGCAGCGCTCACGGTCGAGCACGATCTGCGGGCCGATCTGCAGGTGCTTCATGTAGTGACGCTTGTTCTCCACGAAGCGCGAGACGCCGGAGCCGAATTTGAAGGTCAGGTTCTGCAGGGGGCACTCACCGCCCTTGTCGCAGATGGGGCAGTCGAGCGGGTGATTGATCAGTAAGAACTCGAGCATGCTCTTGCGGGTCTTCTCCACCGCCTCGGACTTCGTGGTCACGATCATGCCCGGCGCAACCGGCGTGGCGCAGGCGGGCGGGAAGCCTTTCTGCTTCTCGATCGCCACGAGGCACATGCGGCAGGCTCCCAGCGGGTCCATCTTGTTGTTGTAGCAGAAAGTCGGCACGTCGATGCCCAGCTTCTGCGCGGCGTGGAGCACCAGGGTACCCTTTGGTACCGAGACCTCCTTGCCGTCTATGGTGAGCGTCACCTCATCGGATTGCTGCATCATTATCCTCGTAATTAGTAGTTAGTAGTTAGTAGCTAGAACGATGTTCTAGCTACTAACTACTAATTACTAGCAACTAAACGGCTATCCTATCAAGCCCCTTGCGCTTGGCGCAGGCGCCGGTGCGGATGTGCTCCTCGTACTGATCGCGGAAATTCTTGATAGAGGAGAGGATCGGGCCGGTCGAGAACTCGCCGAGCGCGCAGAGGCTCTTGCCGACGATGCCGTCGCAGATGTCGGTCAACAGGTCGAGGTCCTCGGGGCGACCGAGCCCCTCCTCGATGCGCCGCACGATCTTCTCCATCCAGCCCGTGCCCTCGCGGCAGGGCGTGCACTTGCCGCACGACTCGTGGTGGAAGAAGTGCGCGGCGCGCAGAGTCACGTCGACCATGCACCACGAGTCGTCGACCACGATCACGGCCCCCGAGCCGAGCTGCGTGCCGACCTTGGCCACCGAGTCGATGTCGGCGTTCACGTCGAGCTCGGCCGCCGTGATCATGGGCGGGGCCGCGCCGAGCATGATGGCCTGCACCTCGCGCCCGTTGGGCACGCCGCCGGCCGGGCCGAAGATCATCTCGCGGAAAGTCGTGCCCATCGGCAATTCGTAGTTGCCGGGGCGCGCCACGTTCCCGCTGATAGAGAAGAACTTGGTACCCGGACAGGTCTTGGCGCCGATGCCGGTGAACCACTCACCCCCGTTGAGGATGATGTGCGACACGTTGCAGAGCGTCTCGACGTTGTTGACCACGGTAGGCTTCATGTAGAGGCCCTTGATGGCCGGGAAGGGCGGGCGCTGGCGCGGGTTGCCGCGGCTCCCCTCCATACACTCGATCAGCGCCGTCTCCTCGCCGACCTCGTAGGAGCCCGCCCCACGCTGGATCAGGATGTGCAGGGTCTTGCCCGAGCCCATCGCGTTCTCGCCCGTAATACCCCGGGCGTAGCACTGCTCCACGGCTTCCTGCAGGCGGTCGGCCGGGTAGCGGTACTCGCCGCGGATGAGGATAAAGGCGTGCTTCGCGCCGATGGCGTAGGCGCCGATGAGGCAGCCCTCGATCAGTTGGTGGGGGCTGCGCTCCATCAGCTCGCGGTTGTTGAAGGTGCCCGGCTCGCCCTCGTCGGCGTTGCATAGGATGTACTTGTCGATGGAGGGGTCTTTGGGGATGAAGCTCCATTTGCGCCCCGCCGGGAAGCCCGCGCCGCCGCGGCCGCGCAGGTTGGCCTTGACGACCTCGTCGATCACCTCCTGCTGCGACATGTCGAACAAGGCCTTGCGCAGCCCCTCGTAGCCGCCGTGCGCCATATACGACTCGATCTGGTGCAGGTCAGGATCAGCCCAGTGCTTCGTCAGTATTTTGATGTCGTTTGGGTTTGCACTCTCAGCCATTTAGTAAGTCTCCTTGGAGCCTGCGACCGCGCTCACACGGCAGCATACGCCGGCGGCGGTCGGGCGACGTCCTTGCAGCGTGGTCATCTCACCTAGCCTCGGCGCCGCAACGCCCGTGGTCTGCCGTGCGACCACAGTCGCAGGCTTACGGTCGTTCCTTGCCGGTCCCATAAATCCTTGTCCCCGAAAGGTCGGTCGACGACTCGGCGACGCCGTTGCCGACCGAGCCGCTGTCGGGCAGCAGATTCTCCTCGGCCAGGATGCGGTCGACGCCCTCGCGCGTCAGGGGGCCGAACGGACGCCAGTCGATCTGCATCATCGGCCCCTTGTCGCAATAGCCCAGGCACTCCACGTGGCGCAGCGTGCAGCGGCCGTCGGGACTCGTGCCGTTGACGGGGACCCCCGTGCGCCGGCTGACGTACTCCAGGATGTCGTCCGAGCCGTTGACCATGCAGGCCAGGTTGGTGCACACGTCGACGACCTTGTGGCCGACCGGCTCCTTGTAGAACATTGTGTAGAAGCTCGCCGTCGAGAAGGCGTCGGCCGGCACGAGCTCGAGCAGCTCCGCCACCTCCTGCATGCCCTCGTACGAGCAGTAGCCCTGCTCGGCCTGCAGCAGGTAGAGCGACGGGCCCAGCGCCGAGCGCCGGTCCGGGTAGCGCCCCTTCAATTGTAGGATCTTCTCGCGCGTCGTATCACTCAGCATTCAGACTCCGGTAGGTAGTAGCCAGTAACCCTCCTTGGAGGCTACCGGCTACTGGTTACTGGCGCTAACGGTCCACGCCGCCCAGCACGATATCGATCGACCCGATAATGGCTACCACGTCGGCGATCAGACGGCCCTTGGAGAGGTGGCCGAGCGCCTGCAGGTTGGCGAAGGATGGGTCGCGCACGGAGCAGCGGTGCGGCTTGTTCGAGCCGTCGCTGACGATGTAGAAGCCGAGCTCGCCGCGCGGCGACTCCACGGCCTGGTACACCTCGCCGACGGACGGATGCAGGCCGCGCGTGACGAGTTGGAAGTGGTGGATGACCGCCTCCATTGAGGAGGCCAGTTCCTGCTTGGGCGGAGCGACGATCTTGCGGTCGTCGATCAGCACCGGCCCGTCGGGCATGTTGTCCAGCATCTGGGCGACGATCTTGATACTCTCGCGTAGCTCGGCGATGCGCACGATGTAGCGCGCGTAGCAGTCGCCCTCGGGCATCGTCGGCACCTCGAAATCGACGTCCTCGTACGACGAGTAGGGCATCTCTTTGCGCAGGTCCCACTTGACGCCGGAGCCGCGCAGCGAAGGGCCGCTCAGGCCGTAGTCGAGGGCGTCCTTGGCAGTGATCAGACCGATGCCGATGAGGCGCTCGCGCCAGATCGGATTGTTGGTGAGCAATCGCTCGTACTCATCGACGCGCCGCGGCATCTCCTTGACGAAGTCGCGCACGCCGTCGAACCAGCCGTCGGGCGGCTGCTGCTCGATGCCGCCGATGCGGATATAGCTCGTCATCATGCGCGCGCCCGAGGCCCACTCGTACAGGTCGAGGATCTGCTCGCGTTCGCGCATAGCGTACAGGAACACCGTCATCGCGCCGAGGTCGAGCGCGTGCGTGCCGAGCCACACCAGGTGGCTGGAGATACGCTGCAGCTCGACGAGCAGGATGCGCAGGTACTGCGCCCGCTTGGGGATCTCAGTGGTCACGCCCAGGATCTTCTCGACGGCGAGACAGTAGCCCAGGTTGTTGCCGAGCGGGTTGAGGTAGTCCATGCGGTCGGTGCAGGTGATGGCCGACTCGTAGCGCTTATCCTCGATCGTCTTCTCGATGCCCGTGTGCAGGTAGCCGATCTCCGGGCGAGCGTCGACGACCGTCTCGCCGTCGAGGTCGAGCACCACGCGCAGCACGCCATGCGTACTGGGGTGCTGCGGCCCCATATTGATGGTCATCAACCCCTCGGGGTCGCCGGTCTGGCGCATCTCGACCGCATCGGACACGGCCGACATGATCGTTTGCGTCGTGGCGTTCCCCGGCAGCGGATTCTTGATGCGGTCTTCCGTCAAGCTCATTTTGTACTCCCCCCACGCCTGCGACTGCGGTCGCATGGCATCGTACCGGCACTGCGGCGCCGGAAGTGTAACGTGGATGTGCCTTGCTACACCCACCCGACCGCAGTCGGTGTACTTTGCCATGCGGCCGCAGTCGCAGGCCCCTGGCTCACGACGTGAACGCCACCTCTTCGCCGCCGATCGGCTCATCACGTCGCAGCGGGTGCCCCTCCCAGTCGTCGGGCATCAGGATGCGGCGCAGGTCGGGGTGGCCGGTGAACACGAGACCGAACATATCCCAGATTTCGCGCTCGAACCAATTGGCCGTCCGCCAGATCGCCGTGGCCGAGGGGACCGTCAGGTCGGTCTCGGGGACGCCGATCTTGACACGGATGCGGTCGCGCCGGGCCATCGAGAGCAGGTGATACGAGACCTCGAAGCGCGGCGCGTGCCCAACCCAGTCGCAGCACTGAATGGCGGCGAGGTAGTTGAAGTCCAGGTCGGGATCGTAGCGCAGGAAGTTCAAGATATCGATGATGCCGCCGCGCTCGACCAGGATCGTCGTCTCGCCGCGGAACGTCACCAGTCCGATGATGGCGTCGCCGAAGCGCCCGCGCAGGCGACCCACCGCCGGGTGGTCGGCCAACACCTCCGTGCTCGTCGCGACCGTCGCCGTCTCCACCGTCACTCTCCCACCTCCCATCGGGTCCACGCTTGACATTTTAACATCATGACGCCCCGCGCACGATCACCCGGCACCAGGCGGCGTCGTGGCCATCGTGGCGGGGCGCCACGCACATTCAACTATGACGGTCAACGTCGCCCGGCTATCCAAATCTATCAGCCGATAGTCGACGGCCAGGCGGCGAACGCTTGTTACTATACCGAGGTTACGCCGAGGTGATGAGACGCTCGCGATCGATCTTCTCTTGCAGCTTGATCACCGCGTCGATGAGCGCCTCGGGGCGGGGCGGGCAACCGGGCACGTAGACGTCGACCGGAACAATCTTGTCCACGCCCTGAATCACGGCGTAGTTGTTGTAGACACCGCCCGAGGAAGCACAGGCCCCCATGGCGATGACCCACTTGGGGTCGGGCATCTGGTCGTAGATCTGGCGCACGACCGGGGCCATCTTCTGGCAGACGCGGCCGGAGACGATCATGAGGTCGGCCTGGCGCGGCGAGGCGCGGAACACCTCCGAGCCGAAGCGCGCGAGATCGAAGCGGCTCGCGCTCGCAGCCATCATCTCGATGGCGCAGCAGGCCAGACCGAATAGGGCCGGCCACAGGGACGACTTGCGGCCCCAATCCGCCACCTTGCTGATGGTGGTGGTGACGATGGTATCGCTACCGAAACTGCTCTCTAGTCCCAATCTAGGGCCCCCTTCCGCCACACGTAGAGTAGACCAACGAAAAGAACGGCGATGAACGTGAACATCTCATAGAGCCCGAAGCGGCCCAAGGCGCGCAACTGCACCGCCCAGGGGTAGAGAAAAATCGCCTCGATGTCGAACACGATGAACATCATCGCCATCAGGTAGAACTTGACCGGGAAGCGCTGCCGCGCCTGTGTGGTCGGGATGATGCCGCACTCATACGGCAGCAGCTTGGCCGTGGAGGGCCGGTGCGGGCCAAGGTAGATCGACAGGAGCGTCAGCAGGCCGCCGAGCCCCACGCCGAGTCCGATGATGACGAGAATGGGAACATAGGCGGAAAGCATAGTGTCTCGACCCTCTCACTACCCCTCGCGCCAGCCTATCCGGCCCTGATCGAGAGACTTAGCGTCGCTATCAATCTAACTACTCGAAGTATAGCACGACCCGAGGCGTCGAACAATCTCGCCCCCACCCCAACTCCCAACCCCCTCGATCGAATATGCCGACCACGCTTATGCGCGCCAGGGTGCAGCTTGCCAACCCGATCGGTGAGCGCGAGGCGCTACGGACGGAATACGAGCAGGCTCCACGGCAAACACCCCTTGTTTCGACGTGTACATCTGTGAATGAACAGGAGCGTCTGTGCAAGATGTACAAACGCCATCTCCCGGCTTGCGCGACTACTCGGACGGTAATGCGGCAGGGGCCGGCGACCGGGGCGTGTGGGGGAGGGCGACGGTGACGGTGGAGCCCTCGCCGACCGCGCTCTCGATGGCGATGCGCCCGCCGTGCTGCTCCACGATGGTGCGCGAACCGGCCAGCCCAATGCCCGTGCCGGCGATGCCCTTCGAGGTCGAGGCGCGGTAGTAGCGCGTGAACAGGCGCGGCAGCTCGTCGGCCGGGATGCCTACCCCCCGGTCGCGCACCGTGATGGTGGCCCACCGCTCGCCGTTCTCCACGCGCTCCTCCACGCGCACGCGCACGGGGGCGCCGCTCGGGCTGTACTTGATGGCGTTGCCGACCACGTTCTGTACCACGCGCTCCAGGCGCCGCCGGTCCCCTTCCACCACGACATCCGCGGGCGCCTCGACCTCGACCGGCGCGGCGTTGTTCCAGGTGCTCGCGGCCGCGACCATGGTGGCGACGCTGCGGGCCATCTCGCCCAGGTCGATCCGCTCTCTCTTCAGCGCCAGCGTGCGGCCCATCTGCAACTGCGCCGCGTCGGTGATCTCCTCGACCACGGCGGCCATGCGTACGGCCGACTGGCGCAGCAGGTCGAGCTGGGTATGGAACCATGCTTCGTCGGGCGCGCGGCCGCTATCCAGGCGCATCTGCAACAGTTCTGACCGGCCCATCACGCCGGTCAAAGGCGTGCGCAGGTCGTGCGACGCGGCGTTCATGAAGTCGTCGCGCACGCGCAAGGCCTCCTCGGCGCGCGCCTGCGCCTCGCGCGCCACGCCCCGCGCTCCTTCCGCCGCGGCGATGGCCCCAAAGGCGGCGCGCAGGGCCAGCACGGGCAAGATGACGGGGATCAGCAGGACGGGGTTGTGGCGCCAGGCCACCGCGGCCAGGACGCCGATGGCGCTGGTGGCGAGTTCGGGCAGCGCGTTCCGCCGGTAGACGGTCCGCCACACTTCCAGCAATGGCCGCCCTTCCAGCAAGGCCAGCACCCCGAGCAGCGTGCCGACGTCGAGCGCATAGTACGTGGCGAGGAGCGCCGCGACGTAGAGGATCGGCGCCACGCCGTGGCCGGTCAGGGAGCCGCCCACGGTGCCGAGCGCGGCCGTGGGCGCGACGAACAGGGAGAGCGCGAGCGTGCTGACCCCGACGGCCAGCGTGGGATGGCAAATGTTGAAGAATCGTTTGTATCGCTCTCTATCGCCCTGCATGGCCTGCGAGGCGACGACGGCCGCCAGGGTGATGAGCAAGGGCACAGGGGCGGGCAGCAGCAGGATGGCCGCGATGTGGACGGGCGTGGCGAGGCTCTGGTCGACGGCCGCGCTCACCTGCAGGCTGGTCCGCTCGCCCAGGTAGGCCAGCAGCGCGAACAGGAGCGCCGGCCACAGCACGATACCGCTATCCGCTCGCGCGATGTCCCCCCCGAACGTCAGCGCGACCTGCCCGACGACGAGGATGGCGCAGGCGGCATAGACGGCCAGGAGGTACAGGCGCAACGCCCGCGGCAGCTCTCGCACATCGTTGTCCTTAACTGGTGGTCCCACCTCTCGACAGCGGGGGCGGGTCGTGTTTGTCGGGCCGCCGGAGTCTTCACACCTCATCGCGCGTGCAAACAGTACCTCACCTAATACGCGCAAATACGATTACGCACAACGTGTACCATCGTGCCAGCCTCTTTCGCGCGCCGGCGTAACCCGAATGGGGGATAGCGCGGCGTGCCGCCCGAGCCTGATAGTGGCATCGCGCCGGGCGCCGGGCGCCGTCCCGCCCGCTCGCGACGGGCGGGCTCGGCGGTCCGTCTTTGTACCGAACGTGACAGTGTAGCAGAAGCAGCAATAGCAGGAGAGGATCCCACCAGCATGAAAATGAAAATAGCGCCCGTCACCCGCCGCCGCGCAACCAACGCCGTCCTGCGCATGGCGGTCGCGCTCGCGCCGCTCATGGGCGTGATCACGATCATGAGCGACGGCGGCCACTGGCGCTAAAGCCGTCGGCCGTCAAGCTACCCCGACTTTCTCCGTTTCGAGTGATCCAAACGCCGGTCCGGCGCGTACTCACCTATGTACAACCCGACGCGCGCTGCCGATATAGACAAAGGGGTGTGCGACCCCCATGGCGCGCGATCGTGTAGAGGCGGGAGAAGGCTTGTGGCGAAAGGCACGGTACTGGTCGTCGACGACGAGGTATTCATCGTCGATTTCTTGACCGAGGTGCTGGAGGCGGCGGGGTATCGCGTCTACGCGGCAGCCGACGACGCTACCCTCCGCCTTGCCCGCGCGGTCCAGCCCGACCTGATCCTGCTCGACATCGTCATGCCCGGAGTGGGCGGCGCTGAGCTGGCCAGGGACCTGCGCGCTGATCCCCTGACCGCCGGCATCCCGGTCGTCGCGCTGACCGCGCTGCCCGACATCCACACCCGCGTCGCCGAGTTGGCCGTCGACGACTATCTGACCAAGCCGTTCGACCTCGACGACCTGCTCCACTCCATCGAGCGATGGTCGGGCCACCGCGCCACGAGCGTAGCGCCGCTCCCCCACTAACACAACTTTGGCGCCAACCCCTGCAAGCCCTTATGGAAGGCGGCGGTCCCCAGCGGCCCCCACTAGTGTCGTCTTAAAGGAGTTTGTTTGCAGCGACGAAACCTGCGACTGCGGTCGCATGGTAAACCACGGCCAACTGCGGTCGGTTGTTTAGCGACACTGCAAAGCAAGCTCCTTTATCCTGCACTAGTACTACAGCGACGGTTCAGCGATGTACTACTTATTATCACCGTCTTTGCACTTTTCGATTATTGTCAAGTAAAAAGGAGCGGGGGCGCGCCCTACGATTGTGAGATGCGGCCTGACCTTGAAAGATCATGGCAGGCCACGGATCCTGAAGGGTCACGGGCGTCGCGATCGCGGTGTGGGCACGGTGCGCGAGGGTGCCCACGCGGACCTTTTGGCTATGCGGAAAATGTGGTTGATCAGGACAGCATGCGTCTTGCGCGCGTGTCTTATCAGATCCTTTTCCGCACAAGAAAGTGGGCGCACTGCCATCCTGTTGTAGAGAGCAGTAGACAAGACATCGCTTGCCATCAACCACATGTCCCGGATAGCCGACCTTTTAAGGTCTTGCCCCTGCCCCCGTCCCTCAGAGCCAGGCACACGGCGCTTGCCACCACAATCTCGGGGCACGCCCAAGGAGTGGCGCCCGCGTCCCGCCCGCTCTCCTCACCCGCGAAGCGTGGCGAAGGAGGCCCTCACCTCCTCGGTGAAGAGGACCGGCTGCTCGAGAGCCGCAAAGTGGCCGCCGTGCTTAAGCTCATTGAAGTGAACGAGGTTGGTGAACCTCTTCTCCGCCCAGCGCCGCGAGATGCGGACCAACTCCTTGGGAAACATACTGATCCCCGTCGGCGTCCGCATCGGCGCGGACGGCCCCGACATGGAGGACATGCCCTCCCAATAGAGCCGCGCCGACGACGCACCGGCGTCCGGAAGCCAGTACAGCATGATGTCGTCGAGCATCTCGTCATAGCTGAACACGCTCTCCGCGTTACCGCCGCTGTCCGAGACGTCCTGAAACAGGGCGTACGTCCAGGATGCCTGACCCACAGGGGAGTCCGCGAGTGCATAGCCAATCGTCTGTGGACGGGCGCCCTGCAACCTGGCGTACCCCGACAGGACGTTCTGGTAGTAGTTGGAGCTGTCTGATCATGGCCTGCTCGTGAGGCGTCGCGTCGGCCATCTCGTCCGGCGTCGGCTGGTACGCCACGAAATTGAGATGAATGCCCACGCATCCCGGAGGCGCCTTGACGCCGATAGCGGTCGTCACGGCCGAGCCCCAGTCGCCGCCCTGCGCGCCCCACTGCGCGTAGCCAAGGCGCTCCATCAGCGTGATCCAGGCGTCCGCGATGCGGGGGACGCCCCAGCCGGGCTCGGTGGGCTTGTCGGAGAAGCCGAAGCCGGGCATCGTCGGAATGACGAGGTGGAAGGCGTCCCGCGGGTTGCCGCCGTGCGCCGCCGGATCGCTAAGCGGGCCGATGACCTTGTGAAACTCGATCATCGATCCCGGCCAGCCGTGCGTCATGATGAGCGGCAACGCGTCCCGCTCGGGCGAGCGCACGTGGAGGAAGGTGATGCCGAGCCCGTCGATCTCGGTGCGGTACTGCCCGAAGCCGTTGAGCATCGCCTCGCAGCGCCGCCAGTCGTAGTGGTCGCGCCAATACGCGGCGAGGGCCTGAACCTTCGCGAGCCGTGGGCCCTGGCCGGTGTTCTCGACGGTCTCGCGATCCGGCCACCGGGTCCGCGCGAGGCGATCGCGCAGGTCGGCGAGCTGGGCCTCCGGGACGGATAGGTGGAAGGATTCAATCTCGGTGGACATTGGTTCTCCTTTGTGCGACTGGGTCTGCGACCCGTCAATGTTGTTTTATCTGCTGGCGTGGGCTTGTTCGAGTTCTGAAGGTGCGCGCCGCGACGCGCGGTGTGATCCGCCCTCCCCTCCGCTCAGGGTCGCGGCGTGATCAGGCCCCGCAGCGTGGCCCATGTGAGGTCGGGATAGCGGCCATTGTCCAGCGATGCGTGGTGCGTGCTGAGCATGCTGAGGATGTACTGGCTCTGTTGCCACCTCGGGTAGAGCTCAGCTTCGCCCTCGGGGTGTGCGGCCCGCTCCCGCTGGTTGTACGCCGTCAGGTCGTCGAGACTCCCCATCCGCACGAGCGCGAACGGCGTCTTCAAGACGTCCGCCGTGAACGCCGCGAGATCCACTGCGGAGACCTGGAAGCTCGCGATGCGCAGGGTCCGCGGTGTCGTGGGGTCGAGGGCAGCGGCGGCGGTATAGGCCGCCGTGTCGTCCATGGTCGTGAAGTCGATGCGCCAGTCGGGGTCCCCCCAATAGCCCACGACCTTCTTGTCGACGTCCAGGAGCGGGACGTTGTAGGTCAGGAGTTCGGCGAAGGCGCCGTTGAAGATTGCCGTCGAGGCGACGGGCGCGACGTCCAGTCGCTCGTGGAACGCCCGCCGCAGGTCGAAGTTGCGATTCTCGCCGGCCGGGACCTTCGTAAAGTCGACCGAGTAATCGGAGGGGATGAAGCGGGGCACGCCCGCCGCCAGCGCCGCGTCGAGCAGGGTAGATTGAGCGTCGACGATGACGTCGCGCAGGCCCTGCAGCGATGAAACGACGCAGGATGCCCCCGCGCACGCCCGCGCGAGCGCAGACACATCCGCCATGTCTACGTCGGCGATCTCCGCGCCGCGGCGCGCGAGATCGTCTCGCTTGTCGCCCCCCGCGCCGACGCGCACGAGAGCGCGCGCCGTGGCCCCACGCTCACGCAAAGCGCTAACAATACGCCCGCCGAGATTGCCCGTCGCGCCCGCTACCACTATCGTCGTCGCCATCGTTCGTCCCCTCCTATCCTGTCGTCCCGACCCCGGGACATCTCCTCCTCCGGCGTCGCCTGGATATGCGGACCCGCCGCCCCCCACCCTCGCGGCCCGCCGCGTCGCGATCGGAGGCGCGGCGTCCCCCGGGGCGTCAGGACAGCCCCCAACCACCGTCCCCCCGGCCCGCGCAGCGTGTCGGGTCGATCGACCAGGTGCATACCGACACGGGCGAATACCCCCGCGGCGCGCTCGGGATGGGCGATCATGGGGCGCCCCTCCGGCAGGAGCGTCCGCGTCGCGGCCGGCTCGCCGAGCTCGACCCACAGGATACCGACCTGCCAGTAGGCGGGCGTGTCGACCCGGTTCGCCATGTACGCCGTGTCGAGTGTCGCCACCTTACTCTCACCCATAGGTTCGTCCCTCCCACCACTCTACGATCGTCCGGGCGTAGCGTACAGCGCGGGATGGGCGGGCGTCTACCACGTTCTTGCTATCTCGCCTGTTAGCGGCTGTCGCGCAGGTACCGGCCGGGGGTGACGCCGACGAGGCGCGCGAAGTGGCGGGTGAGGTGGCTCTGACTGGCGAAGCCGACCTCGGCCGCGACCTGGGCGAGGGGCAGGCGCCCCGCGACGAGCAGCGCCTTGGCGCGGACGACGCGGATCTGCGTCTGATAGGCGTGGGGGGGCATCCCTACCGCGACGCCGAAGGCCCGGCAGAGGTGGGAGGCGCTCAGGTCGGCCACGCGGGCGAGCTCGGCCAGGGCGACGGCCCGCTCGGCGTGCTCCTCCAGGTACTGGCGCGCCCGCCGGACGGCCCCGCGCTCCGCCCCGGCGGCCCGCGGGGCCAGGGCCAGCCGCTCGGCCCCGTGGCGCAGAATCAGATGCCCCAGCGCGTCCTGCAGCCGTGACTCTTGCTCCAAGCGCGACGCGGCGGACCGCTCCTCCAGCGCGGACACGAGGCGGAGGAGGAGACGCTGGGCCTCGCGGTCCCGGACCAAGGGCGTCGCGAAGTCGGTTGCGCGCCGGGGGCGGCCGGCGATATCCGTCGCCGCGCGCCGGAGCAGGTCGGCGTCAATGCGCAGGCCGTGGAACACCGCGTCGGCGGCCCCACCCGACGTGCGCACCATGTGGACATCGCCGGGCGGGGTGAGGACGAGGGTCCCCGGGGCGACGGCGTGCCAGACCCCACGGTGGTGGACCGCCCAGCCGCCCCCCTGCTTCAGGCCGATTTCCAATTCCTCGTGGAAGTGGCGCGGGGCGCTGTGCGGGGTGGCGACGCCGCGCACCACCTCGACGCCGCCCACGTGCCGGGGCCGCCACACCGCCACGCGCGACTGCGGCGCGCCTCCGCTGTCGTCCGCGTCGCCCCCATCCCTATTCCCACCGCACTCTATTCCCATCCTACTCTCCGTCCGGTATTGCCGCTGTTGCCTGGCTGCCCTATGCGTACCGCAGCGCGTGGTCACCCACACGCGCCCCGCGCCATACTGGCCCCACTTAAGGTACACGACATCGGAGGGCGATCGGTTCGCGAAGAGGGACCTGGGCCAGGTGCGCGACCGCCGCCAGTGGGTCCGCGCGCCTTCGAGGTCCCCGACCGTCTTCTCTTGCTTCTCTTGCCTTGTCGGGCCCCTCGTCCCTGCATCGGCCGACGCCAACCCTGATCCCGACATCGTGACGGTCGAGCTCGCCGAGTTCAAGGCCGTGGCCGAGCGACTGCGCGCCTCCTTGGCGGACGTCTGCGCGACGGCCGTGCCCGCGACCGTCGGACAGGCGGTGTGGGACGTATTCAAGGACTGGGGATTGCTGTGGCCCGATCCCTATGATCGCCTTGCCACGCACCTGCTACGGGATATGCGATCGAGGGACACAGCGTAGGGCGATCGGTCTTCTCTGCTGGCGCGTTGTGCATGCCCCGACGGGGACACCGCGACGCGGTGTCCCCGTCGGGGCGCCAGTCGGACGCTACCCGCCCGCGAGGACGATCGGCGATGCCGCTCCCCACCCCGCAGGCCTACATCACTGATAGCAATTCATATCAGCTAACTTTCGCCTATGTCAGCTAACTTTCCCACGCCACACCGTTACAGCTAACCTTTGTCTATCACAGCTAACCTTTGTCACGCTACACAAACACCTGTGGCGCGGGGAAAATTACCTGCGCCCAAACACCCCCGTTTGCATGTGGCCACCAATCCGATCTTGGGGGAAGTTAGGTGACGTGATAAAGGATTAGTATCCAAAACACCTTGCTATTGTCGTCTTAAAGGAGTTTGTTTGCAGCGACGAAACCTGCGACTGCGGTCGCATGGTAAACCACGGCCAACTGCGGTCGGTTGTTTAGCGACACTACAAAGCAAGCTCCTTTATCCTGCACTATGCATGGGTAAAGTTAGCTGACGCACGCGGCATTGGGACGAGGGGCGACGGATAATGTGTGTGATGGATGTGTGGACGCGCGTCAGGCCTCTGCGTACCCAACATGGACGCGCCTCTTGTAGGTGGAGACCGGGGCGCCATCTAGCGTCCCATCGTCTCTCCACAAGGGCGTTGCCCGACCCGAGGCGTCGTCACCCATATCATCCGTCTAGCCCACATGAATGGGGGTGTCGTTTACGTTTGCATGGCGCTCTCCCTCTCCCGCGTCAGGGAGAGGGGTGGGGTGGCATCCTACGATGTAGGAGAGGTCGTCCTCAACACGAATGGAACGCACTTCTATGACTGTCACGGACCTGGCACGCATGTACCCGAGGACGGTGGTCGAGGGCAGCCCGCACCGTCACGAGCGCAAGGCTGCCCATAGAAACGACAACGAAGGGCGACGCGCCTGTGTCTGATTTCTGGCCGCGCCCCGTTGTACTAAATTAGTGGCGCGACGCAAGACGGCTATCACCCAGAGGAGCGCGCATGAGCAGCCACGGAGAGGGGCAGCGTGACGCCTGACATGTCGGCACTGTTCTTCCGGGGTGAGCATGGATCCGTGAGCGACGAGGCGACGTTGATCCGCGCGGCGCAGGAGGATCCGGCTGCCTTCGGTGTCCTCTACCACCGCTACCGTCAGCGCATATACGCCTATCTGCGGGCGCGCACGAGTGATACGGAGGATGCGGCCGACCTAACCCAGTACGTCTTTCTCCAGGCGCTGGATGCCTTGCCCCGGTACCGCGTGGGCCATACCCCCTTCGCGGCCTGGCTATTCCGCATCGCGCGCAATGCCGCGACCGATTTCCACCGGCAGCGCCGCCCGACCGTGACCTGGGATGTCTTGCCGGAAGGGCTGCAACCGCTGACGGAGCACGACGTCACCGATGGGATACTGCGGCAGGAGGACGTGGCACGGCTGCGCATGCTGGTGCGGACCCTCGACCGGGACACCCGCGAACTGCTGGCGCTGCGGTTCGCGGGACGCCTTACCATCGCCGAGATCGCGGCCGTTATCGGCAAGAGCGAGGCCGCCACGCAGAAAAAGTTGTTCCGGACTATCCAGAACTTACAGGAGCGTTACCATGAGCATGCTCGATGACCGCTACGTCGATATCCTCGGTCCAGAGGCCCCCCCGGACCGCCAGCGCTTCGTGGCCGACCTTGATCGGGTGTACGCGGCCTGGCGCCTACCCACGGATCGCGACGAGGCTATCGCCCACGCGCTGCGCGCGCGAGCTGTCGCGCGGGACCGGAGCGCACGGAGTCGATTTTGTCCTTCGCTGACCATAGTTGCCCGATCTCGACAAGGGAGTCCCTTTATCGCGGCCGCCACGCTAGCCGCCTCCCTCGTCCTCGGCGGCGCCTACGCTGTCCTGCATGGCCGGTCGGCCGGCATGCCACACAGGCCCCTCTCGCCGTCCCTGACCAGCACAGCATACGCTGACCCGATGGGTAGCCCTATCCAATCGCGAGCGGCGCCGGCTACACGGGCGAGCGGGGTTGCGACGGGCACACCCCTCCCGACGGGGACGCCCGCCGCGACGACAACGCGCGTATTCTCACCGTCACCGGCAATCCGGTCAATGGCAGGAGAGCAATGAGCGCCACACAGACCGCGCGGCCGCGGACGATGCGCGCCCCGCCCCGGCGCGCGCATCCATCCATGGAAGAGGATGGGGCGGGGCCACTGGCGCCGACGCCAGCCGCGCGCTCGCTCTCGGGCGACGTCGTCGGCGCGCGCGTCTCGACGATCGAGTGGGTCCTGTACGGCGGCTTCATCGTCATCGGCGCGATCATGCGCTTCTGGGACCTCGGCTCACGCGCCCTGCACC